>PDWJ01002913.1_pt1 | contig 17121 bp, 19 predicted proteins | sample 1430881 | NCBI WGS metagenome assembly PDWJ01 (sample SAMN01162460, study PRJNA174530) | Oral metagenome, whole genome shotgun sequencing project. | biome: Marine environment; feature: Marine mammal; material: Swab sample of the gingival sulcus; isolation source: swab sample of gingival sulcus...
GCATGGTGTGGCGAAAGAAGGTTTCGTGTTCGTTCAGGGCGAAGAATTCCATAATGCCCAGGTATTCTTGAAACGGGCTGTTGCGGCTGATGCGGTATTCAATTCGTTGTAGCGGCTCGTAAGCGACGATGGTTTCTTCAAATTGGCGAAAGCCAAAGTCAATTTTCCGGATCGAGCCTTTACCATTGGGCTGCTGCTCGTCATCACCTGGTCGAATGCGGGTAAATTGCCCCGGCCATATTTTGCCGAAGTGGGTTTGGTAATCGCTGAAAAAGGCAAAAGCCTCTGCAACCGGGCAGTGGAACACTTGCTCTATAACAAATTGATGGGGTGTTGCCATGGTCTTGTCCTGTGTGGTTTGGCCTGTAGCATGGTTGTTATATTTCTGGTTTATACTTACGTTATGTATACCAAAAACACAACTATCAATGCACAAAAGCGCATCGCGCTGGTGGCGCACGATAATAAAAAGGCCGAGATTGTGGCCTGGGTCAATACCAATAAGGCCGCACTGTCGCGGCATATTTTGTATGGCACGGGCACCACGGGAGCGAGGATTGAGCAGGAAACCGGGCTGCCCGTCAATAAGTTGCTGTCGGGGCCGATGGGTGGCGACCAGCAGATTGGCGCGATGATTACCGATGGGCAAGTCGACCTGCTGATATTTCTCTGGGATCCTTTTGAACCACTGCCCCACGACCCCGATGTCAAGGCGCTACTGCGTATCGCGGCGGTGTGGAATATCCCCGTGGCCTGCAATCGCGCCAGCGCAGATTTTTTGATCAGCTCGCCGCTGTTCGGCCAGGCATACAGCCGCGAAACCCCGGACTACCAGCGCTATTTGCAAGCGCGTACGCAAACTTGTTGAAGCGCTGACCCCGCTATTTCTAGACTATCCGCATTTGCTCCGTGCAATGCGCAAACTCCTCCCCTCCCTGGGAGTCGTCCGCATTTGCTCCGTGCAATGCGCAAATTCCTCCTCTACCTGGGAGCTGTCCGCATTTGCTCCTTGCAATGCCAACCCTCGGCTTTAACTCCTGTGTCGCCCTGACTTCCCATCCTTGGGCTCGTCTCCCGGAGGGAGAGGGGCTCTGATCAGACCCCTCTATACCAAGAGATGCGCGGTGCGGCCAGTGCTTTTGCCGCATGGGGGCGGGTCAAATCTCTGCAATGGCCGGTATTTTGCGGTAAAATCCACCCCCTTTTCAGATTTCACGAGCGCAACAAGCCCATGTCTCACACTACAGATAGCATTAGCAAGGTCGTACTGGCGTACTCTGGCGGCCTGGATACTTCCATTATCGCCAAGTGGCTGCAAGATACCTACCACTGTGAAGTCGTGACCTTTACCGCTGAGCTGGGGCAGGGCGAGGAAATAGAACCCGCCCGTGCCAAGGCGCAGGCAATGGGGATTAAGGATATCTATATCGAAGACCTGCGCGAGGAATTTGTCCGCGATTTCGTCTTTCCGATGTTCCGCGCCAACACTATCTATGAAGGTGAATACCTGCTCGGCACCTCCATCGCCCGCCCGTTGATTTCCAAGCGCCTGATTGAAATTGCCAGGGAAACCGGCGCAGATGCCATCTCCCACGGCGCAACAGGCAAGGGCAACGATCAGGTGCGCTTTGAAATCGGCGCCTACGCGCTCAAGCCCGACATCCATGTCATCGCCCCCTGGCGCGAGTGGGACTTGAACTCGCGCGAAAAGCTGATGCGCTATGCCGAAGAGCACGGTATTGCGATTGAGAAAAAGCGCGGGCAAAAATCCCCCTACTCAATGGATGCCAACCTGCTGCACATCTCCTACGAAGGCGGCATACTGGAAGATCCCTGGGCAGAGGCAGAAGAAGATATGTGGCTGTGGTCAGTCTCCCCCGAGCAGGCGCCCGACAAGGCCACCTACCTCAATCTGACTTACCAAAACGGCGATATCGTCGCCATCGACGGCGAGGCCATGAGCCCCGCCAGCGTACTGGCCTATCTCAACAAGGTCGGCGGTGCCAACGGCATTGGCCGCCTGGACATCGTAGAGAACCGCTACGTCGGCATGAAATCCCGTGGTTGCTACGAAACACCCGGCGGCACCATTATGCTCAAGGCGCACCGCGCCATTGAATCCATCACTCTGGATCGCGAAGTCGCCCACCTCAAGGACGAACTGATGCCCCGATACGCCAGCCTGATCTACAACGGCTACTGGTGGAGCCCGGAGCGCACCCTGATGCAGAAGATGATTGACGAGAGCCAGCAAACCGTCAACGGTGAAGTGCGGGTCAAGCTGTACAAGGGCAACGTCACCGCCGTGGGTCGCAAGTCAGACACCGACAGCCTGTTCGACCCCGCCATCGCCACCTTTGAAGACGACGAGGGTGCATACAACCAAAAAGATGCCGAAGGCTTTATCAAGCTCAACGCCCTGCGCCTGCGTATAGCCACCAACCGCAAACTGCTAAATCGTTAAAGCAGTGGTTTTTGGCCTATCCGCATAACAGGGAGGCTTATGCGGATAGGCCGAACACACCCTATCCAAACAATACCACCGAACAGCCCCCTCTCCCTCTGGGACGACTGCATGGATGCAGGAGGTAGACCGAAGTAGGACACCAGAGGCGAGAGGGTTGGGGTGAGGGAAAGAAACCAATGACTTACGCTATGCGGATAGGCTAGAAATGGCTTAATCAACACTTCCCTAATTAAACAGATAGCGCCCCGCAGCGCGCAGTGCCAGGCGGGACACGCGCTCTGGCAGCAGGCGCCCGGTATTCATCAGCAGGCGGTGGTGTATGGCGGGGATGCTGACTTCGCGGCCTTTCTGTATATCGCGCAGTGAGTCCTTGACCACTTGCTCGGGGCTGATAAACACCCATCTCGGCGCATCCAGATTGCCATCGAAGGCGTAGTGTTCAAAGCCGGTCTCTACCGGCCCGGGGCAGACGGCTTGCAGGAATACACCGCTGCCGCGCACCTCATCGTTTAGCGCCAAGGTCAGGCTGAGGATATGCGCCTTGGTCGCCGCATAGTTGCTCAAGTAGGGTGTGGGCTGGAAGGCGGCGCTGGAGGCGATATTGATAATCTCACCCTGATTGCGCAATACCATGCTCGGCAGTGCAGCGCGGGTAAGCTGCACGACCGCATTGATATTGAGCAGTATCTCTTCTTCCAGCCGCGCTGCATCGCGCTTGATAAACGCGCCGATGGTTGCAACGCCGGCGTTGTTAATCAGCCTGTCCACGGGCTGTGTGTGCAGCAGCTGGCAGAGTGTATCGAGGTCGCCTTTTTGGGTCAGGTCGGCAGGGTGGGCAACGGCGTTGATGCCGTGCTCATTGTTTAAGGCTGTCGCCAGTGCGGTGAGCTTGTCGGCAGAGCGGGCGACCAGCAGCAGGTCGTAGCCCTGCCTGGACAGCGCCTTGGCATAAGCCTCGCCAATGCCGGATGAAGCCCCTGTGATTAAGGCCGTTTTATTCATTTTCATATCCATGATGTTGAGTGAGTTTTCAGGTGGGCGGCGGGGTCTCCAGGGAGGCTTCCGAGTCCATCAGGATGGACAGCCAGCGGGATTCGTCGCGGCTGCCCAGGGCGATTTTGACAAACATGGTCAGGGGGACGGACAGCAACATGCCCACCGGGCCAAACACCCAGCCCCAGAAGACCAGGGAGAGAAACACGACCAGAGTGGACAGCCCCAGCCCCTTGCCCATAAAGCGCGGCTCGATAATGTTGCCGATAATGATATTGGCCGCCAGATAGCCGCCGGAGGTGAGCAGGGCAATCAGCAGGCCATGTTGCACCAGCGCCAGCAGTACGGCGGGCACGGCGGCAATAATGGAACCGATATTGGGCACATAGTTGAGTAAAAACGCCAGCAGACCCCAGAGCAGTGGATAGTCCACACCCAGCAGCCACAGCCAGAGGGTAATCAGCAGCCCGGTCGCGGCGCTCATAATGCTCTTGATGGCGATGTACTGTTTGACGTTGCCGGCAAAGCGATTCAGGCCGCCAATATGGTTGTGGGCATTATCAAAGGCAGCTTCCAGCTTTTTCGGGAAGCTGCTGGTCTCGCCGAGAATAAACATCACGGTCAGAAGGATTAAAAAGGCATTGGTCAAGGCGTTGCCCAGGCCATTAAACAATTTGCCGACCAGATCCATGGCTGCGCCGGGGTCGATGTATTTTTGAATCAGCTGTGCGGGGGTTTCTATGCCGTAGCCGTTGAGCAGGGTGAACAGCCCCTGGGTTTCCTCGTGCAGGCTGGCCTTGTAGGCGGGCAGGGAGCGGCTGAAGTCGTTAATGGAACTGCCGACCAGGGCGACCACCAAGGTGGTGCTGCCGGCAATCGCAGCGATCACCGTGAGCAGCGCCAGCCAGCGTGGCAACCCCTTGTCTTGCAGCCATTGCAGTGGCGGCGTGGCGATGACGGCGATAAAGATGGAGAGCAGGAACGGCACCAGCATATCGGCCGCCAAACGCAAGCCCGCCACCAGGACAACAAAGGCGGCGCTGATAACAAAAAAGCGCAGGGTACTGGATGAGCCAGACATCGGCGTTACTCTTCGTAAACCAGTGATTCCAAAAAGTCGCACAGTTGCAGCATTTGCTCCTCGTCCAGCGAGCTGACGGCTTTCTTGCCCATGGTGTTAACCATTTTTACCGCGCCACTGACCCCCATGCTGACAAACTTGCGCGTCATTTTGCTGGCATTGATGATGTTCATGGGCTGGAAGAAGTAATAGGCCATGGACTCTTCCGTCATGATATTGATGGTTTCGACAAAGATGTGGCTGCTGGCCTTGTCGCCGGGCTTGGCGCGTACGGCGGCAAGATTGGCGTGGATTTTGCTGACCAATTCGGCAGATAGAGGCGAGGAAAGATAGGCGTTCTTGGACATATTTTACCTTACATATTGATTAGGCAGTGCATGGTTATTGGTAGATTACACAGAAACTGGACATTATCACTCAATGGCTTTATTGGGTAGTCATAAACCAACTATTGGCCGAGCTTCCGACCGCCATTGATGGTCTTTAGCAGCTGCGCGGCGCGCGGGGATTTTCGGCTGACCAGTACATGGTATTGCTTGTGTGGGCTTACCGGGTTGGAAATCCAGGCCAGCCCGTGCAAATCTAATTGCTGGCGCTTGGCCATCTCTTCAATCACCTTGCGCTGGACAATGGCAAAGTCAATGCGCTGGCGTTGCAGCATGTCAATTAGCTGCTCGCGTCGCTTGACCTTGGGTTCAACAGTGACCTGATCTTGGTAGAAGCTGTAATTAAAATCCTGCACGCCACCGACGCGATACTGCGCCAGCGCCGTCAGGTTGGAGATATCAGGGGCTTGCGGGAACTGATCCTTGCGGTAGTACAAACCCAGTTCAGAGCTATAGCTGGGCTTGGAGTAGAAAGCGTATTTTTCACGGTCGACATGATAAGAGGCATTGGGCACCAGTTCCACCGTCCCCGCCTGCATGGCTTGCAGGCAACGCGCCCAGGGCAGGAGGATGTGCTCATAGTCAAACTGCTGCGCCTGCAGCACCTGCTCCAGGTGGCGCACCATAGTACCTGCCACGCCACCGTTGTCGTCGCGCTCCAGATAAGGGGGTTTCAGTTCACTCTCCCAACAGATTTTTACTGGTTCTTTAGCTTCTGCCGTGAAGAGTGCGAGCAATCCCAATACTAATAACAATCCTTGCCTCGCCATGAGCGCTACTATAACTCAACAGGGGGAGGGGCTTCAATGCTGTTAGCGCTAGGCTGTTAGTGCTGGCAGCGCGGGCAGTAAAAGCTCGCCCGTTGGCCAATAAGTTGCTGTTTGATGGGGCTGCCACAGTGCGGGCATGGCTCGCCTGCGCGCCCGTACACCTTGAGCTGCTGGGCAAAGTAGCCCGCCTGGCCATCGCTGTTGACAAAGTCTTTCAAGGTCGTGCCGCCCTGGGCGATCGCGCGCGCCAGCACAATGCGGATATGCTCCACCAGGCGCTGGTAGCGCACCTTGCTGATTCTGCCCGCCGCCAGACTCGGGCGAATGCCGGCGAGAAACAGCGACTCGCTGGCGTAGATATTGCCCACCCCGACCACGGTGTGGGCATCCATAATAAAGGCCTTGACCGCCAGCTTGCGCCCGCGGCTGCGGCGGTGCAGATACGCGGCGGTAAACGCGGCACTCAGCGGCTCCGGCCCCAGCTCGCGGAGCCGCTCGTGTTGCAGCGGGTCGTCCGTCGTCCACAGCAGGCAGCCGAAGCGGCGCGGGTCGTGGTAGCGCAGTATTTTGCCATTGCCGATCAGTACATCGACATGATCATGCGGCTTGAACTCTGCCCCCTTGCAGACTATCCGCATAGAGCCGGACATGCCCAGATGCGCAATCAAGGTGCCGGCATCGGTATAAAACAACAGATACTTACCGCGCCGCTCCAGACGGCGCACCGTGCAGCCCTGCAAGCGTTGCGGCAAATCATCTATCACCGGCCAGCGCAGGTCGGGGTTGCGCACCACCGCACCGAGCAGGCGCTGACCTTCAATATGGGGCGCAATCCCCCGGCGGGTGGTTTCGACTTCAGGCAACTCGGGCATAATGCGGATAGTCCAGAACAGGGCATGATTTGGTCAGCTATTCTAGCGAATTTTTGCCCTGCAGGTGTTCATGCGCGTGCGCTGAGCTTGCCCCATGATGCTTCAGGCTCAAACAAGGGGCAGTTTTAGCCTATCCGCATAGGCGCAGCTGGCCTATAATGGCCAGCCCTTGGCAGTGAACAAAGCAATGACAACCAGCACCGCAATCCTGTTACTGTTTGTCGCCGCGCTGGTGGCGGCGAACTACCCCTGGTTGAGCAACCGCCTGTTGTTCGTCTTTCCCGAGCCTGCCAGCGGCAAATCGGGCGGGTTCCGCCTGCTGGAATGGTGCTGTAACTGCGCCCTGATACTGCTGATTGGCCTTGGTCTGGAGCGCCAAATCAACGGCGTTATCCATACCCAGCAGTGGGAGTTTTACGCGGCCAGTATCCTGTTCTTTGCCGTACTCGCCATGCCCGGATTCATTATCCACTACGACTTTAAGCGCTACTGGCGGCGCTATCAAAAACAAAAGCGCCAAGTGGAGCGACAGGCAGAGAGCGAGTCGAGAAAAAATCCGCCGCCCGCCTGATACTGGCTTACAGGTGGCTATCGCCATTGTCAGTGAGCGCCTCGCTCTATTACTCTGCCTGAGTGAATCTGCTATCCTTACGAGTTCTGCAAACTCAACCCCCACGAGACACTATCCATGTTTGACAATTTAAGCGGTCGCCTCGGTCAGGTCGTCAAGAACATGACCGGCCAAGGTCGCCTGACGGAAGACAATATCAAAGATGCCCTGCGCGATGTACGCATGGCGCTGCTGGAAGCGGACGTCGCCCTGCCGGTGGTCAAGGAGTTTGTCGCCACGGTCAAGGCGCGCGCGGTGGGCGTGGAAGTGATTCAGAGCATCACCCCGGGGCAGGCGTTTATCAAAGTCGTCAATGACGAGCTGGTCAAGCTGATGGGCGAGGCCAACGAAGCACTGAATTTGAGCGCACAGCCGCCCGCGACAGTCTTGATGGCGGGCTTGCAGGGGGCGGGTAAAACCACCACCGTGGGCAAGCTGGCGAAGCTGCTCAAGGAAAAGCACAACAAAAAAGTCATGGTGGTAAGTTGCGATATCTACCGCCCGGCGGCGATTGCCCAGCTGCAAACCCTGGCACAACAGGTGGGTGTGGAATTCTTCCCCTCCGAGGCGAGCCAGCAGCCCGAGGCAATTGCCAGAGCGGCGCTGGAGCAGGCAAAAAAATCCTTTATGGATGTACTGCTGATTGATACCGCCGGCCGTCTGCACATTGATGAGCAGATGATGGCGGAAATCAAAACACTGCACCAGGCCATCCAGCCCACCGAAACCCTGTTCGTGGTTGACAGCATGACCGGGCAGGATGCCGCCAACACCGCCAAGGTATTTAATGACGCCCTGGCCTTGACCGGGGTAATCTTGACCAAGGCAGACGGCGATGCCCGAGGCGGCGCGGCGCTGTCGATTCGCCAGCTCACCGGCAAGCCGATCAAGTTTATCGGCGCGGGTGAAAAGGTCGCCGCACTGGAGCCCTTTTACCCCGACCGCATGGCCTCGCGGATTCTCGGCATGGGCGATGTACTGTCGCTGGTCGAAGAGGCGCAAGACAAGCTGGACGTGCAAAAAGCCGAGACAATGGCGCGCAAAATCCGCAAGGGTCAAGCCTTTGATATGGAAGACCTGCGCGACCAGCTATTGCAAATGGAAAAGCTCGGCGGCATGGGCGGCCTGATGGACAAACTGCCAGGCATGGGGCAGATACCCGATGAAGTCAGAAAAAAGGCCATGAACGACAAGAGCACCCAGCAAATGGTGGCCATTATCAACTCCATGACCCCCAAAGAGCGCCGCTTCCCCGATGTCATCAAAGGTTCGCGCAAGAAGCGTATCGCCGCAGGTTCCGGCACCCAGGTGCAGGACGTCAACCGCCTGATGAAGCAACACCTGCAAATGAAAAAGATGATGAAAAAACTCTCTGGCGGCGGCCTGAGAAAAATGATGCGCGCGATGGGTGGCGGCGGTGGCGGCCTGCCCCCGGGCATGGGTGGTATGGGCGGCTTGCCGCCACGGCGTTAACAGGCGCTGAACAAGCCTGTTTTAGCCTATCCGCATAGCGCGAGTTACAGCGCCTGCGCGGCGGCCAGCACCTCATCCGCATGGCCTTTGACTTTTACCTTGCGCCACTCCTGGCGCAGGATGCCATCGGCATCAATTAAAAATGTGCTGCGCTCTATGCCCATGTATTCTTTGCCGTACAGTTTTTTCAGCTTGATAACATCAAAGGCCTGGCACAGGGCTTCGTTCTCGTCGGAGAGCAGGTCAAAGTTAAAGGATTGTTTGGCAATAAAGTTGTCGTGGCGGCGTACGCTGTCTTTGGATGCGCCCAGTACCACGGTGTTGCAGGCGTCCAGCTCGGCCTTGTGGTCGCGGAAGTTTTGCCCTTCGGTGGTGCAGCCGGGGGTGCTGTCCTTGGGGTAGAAGTAGAGAATCAGGTTTTTGCCGCGATAGTCAGACAGGCTGATGGTCTTGCCGCCACTGGCGGGCAGGCTAATGTCGGGTATGGCTTGGCCAATGGCTACAGTCATGGGGTAATCGTCCGGGTCAGCTGCTCGGGGTGAACAGGAAAAAACAGGGAATGCCAGTCTGGCATGAGGGGCGGGCTTTCGCAAGACTGAGTGATAGAGATGAGCGGGAGTGGCTTCGGCGCTTTTACCTTGTAATAGCCAGGGGGCGGTTTTATTATTCGCCCCTATCTATAGACCAACTTGAGTAAAATTTTATGTTTCAAGGCAGTATGGTGGCGCTGGTCACTCCCATGCACTCCGATGGCTCGGTGGACTATGCGTCCCTGGCGACGCTGGTAGAGTTCCACTGTGAAAACGGCACCGATGCGATTGTTTCCGTGGGTACTACGGGTGAGTCGGCCACGCTGGAGATGGACGAGCATGCTCAGGTTATCAAAAAGACGGTGGAGCTGGTCAATGGCCGCATGCCCGTGATTGCGGGCACTGGCGCCAATGCCACCGCCGAGGCGATTTATCTGACCCGCGCCGCCCAGGCCGCAGGTGCCGATGCCTGCCTGCTGGTCTCGCCGTATTACAACAAGCCTACCCAGGAGGGCTTGTACCAGCACCACAAGGCGATTGCCGAGGCGGTGGCGATTCCGCAGATTTTGTACAATGTGCCCGGGCGCACGGCAGTGGATATGCTGCCGGCCACGGTTGGGCGCTTGTCGCATATCGACAACATTGTCGGGATTAAAGAGGCCACCGGTGATTTGCAGCGCGCCCAGGAGGTGCTGGATGCTATCGGCACGCGCATGGAAATGTACACCGGCGATGATGCCACGGCCATGGAGTGTATTTTGCTCGGTGCGGCAGGGGATATTTCGGTGACGGCCAATGTCGCTCCCCGCGCCATGCACGAGATGTGCCAGGCCGCCCGCGCGGGCGACCGCGCGCTGGCGGAATCGCTGGATGCGCCGCTGCGCGGCCTGCATCAGCAGCTATTCTGCGAGTCCAACCCGATTCCGGTGAAGTGGGCGCTGGCGGAGATGGGCTTGATGGGGCACAGCCTGCGCCTGCCACTGACCCAGCTGGACGGGCAATACCACGACGCGCTGCGCGCGGCAATGCGTCAGGCGGGGGTGTCGGCATGAAGGGCACTGTCACCCTGGTATTGAGCGCGTTGGCGGCAGTGTTGCTGACGGCCTGCGGCAGCGCCGACAAGAAGCAACAGCCCCCGGCGTATTTCTCTGCCAAGCCGGGCAAGCCGCTGGCGGCAATAGCGCCCAAGGGCATCAAGCTGCCGGATTTAAGCGGCGCACTGGTGATTCCCGCTGTTGAGCAGCCGCTGGGGGCTTATAACCCCGATTTGTTGCAGCCGCCCACGGTGGTGGAAGGGCTGGCGGTTGAGGCCGAAGCAGAGCAATAAAAAAAGCGGCGCAAGCCGCTTTTTTTATTGCTGGACAAGCTCTGAACAAGACTATCCGCATTGCATTTGCGCCAATGCGGATAGTCTGTGGCGACCAGCCTTGCGGTGCGCGGGCTAGCCCGCCGAGGCCTCAAGCGCATCCAGGCAGGCCTGCACTTGTCGTTCAATACCCGCAGCATCCAGTCCCGCCATGGCCAGCACTTCGTCGCGCTCGCCGTGTTCGATATATTCATCGGGCAGGCCGATATTAAATATCGGCGTGCGTACATTGTGCTGGTTGAGCAGTTCGTTGACACCTGAGCCTGCGCCACCGGCAATGGCGTTTTCTTCCACGCTAATCAGCACATCGTGACTGCTGGCGAGTTGCAGAATGCAGGCGGCATCCAGCGGCTTGGCAAAGCGCATGTCCACCAGGGTGGCTCCCAGTGTCTCGGCCACATTGGCGCAATCGGCCAGTACCGAGCCAAAGGCGAGCAGGGCGATGCGCTGTCCTTGCCTGACTACCCTGGCCTTGCCGATGGGCAGGCTGTCCAGACTCAGCTCAATCGCCACTCCCGGCCCCTTGCCGCGCGGGTAGCGCACGGCGCTGGGGCCGTCGTGGGCAATGCCGGTGCTGAGCATCTTGCGGCACTCGTCCTCGTTGGAGGGCACCATAATTACAAAGTTGGGCAGGCAGCGCAGATAGCTGATGTCGAAGCTGCCGGCGTGGGTGGGGCCATCGGGGCCGACCAGCCCGGCGCGGTCAATGGCGAACAGCACGGGCAGGTTTTGCACCGCGACATCGTGGATGGCCTGATCGTAGGCACGCTGCAGAAAGGTCGAGTAGATCGCCACCACCGGCTTGAGACCATCGCAGGCCATACCCGCTGCCAGGGTGACAGCGTGCTGCTCGGCAATGCCGACATCAAAGTAGCGCTCGGGGAAGCGCTGCTCAAACTCGACCAGCCCGGAGCCTTCGCGCATGGCCGGAGTAATCGCGGTAATACGCGGGTCGGCGGCAGCGGCATCGTGAATCCAGCGGCTAAAGACCTGGGTGTAGGTCGGCGCGCTGATCTTGCCGGCGGCAGCGGGGACAATGCCCTCGGCGGGGTTGAAGGTCGAGACACCGTGGTATTTGACCTGCTCGGCCTCGGCGGGCTGATAGCCCTTGCCCTTTTTGGTGACAACGTGCAGCAGCACCGGGCCTTTCAGGCGCAGCACATTGTGCAGCACCTCGGCCAGGGTATCGACATCGTGGCCGTCCACGGGGCCGAAGTACTGGAAGCCAAAGGCTTCAAACAGGGTGCCGGGGGTCAGCATGCCCTTGAGGTGTTCCTCGGTGCGCCGCGCCAGCTCTTTCAGTGGCGGCACGGGCGAGAGCGCCTTTTTGCCGCTCTCGCGCACGGTGCTGTACAGGCCGCTGGTCAGAAGCTTGGTAAAGTATTTGTTCAAGGCGCCGACATTCGGCGAGATAGCCATGTCGTTATCATTGAGGATAACCAGTATATCCGCATGCAAATCGCCGGCGTTGTTCAGCGCTTCAAAGGCCATGCCCGCTGTCATGGCGCCATCGCCAATCACCGCCACTGCCCGGCGCTGCTCGCCCTGCAGGCGGGCGGCCATCGCCATGCCCAGCGCGGCGGAGATCGAGGTGCTGGAGTGCCCCACGCCAAAGTCGTCGTACTCGGACTCCTTGCGCTTGGGGAAGGGAGTCAGGCCGTCCTTTTTGCGGATGGTGGTGAGCTGATCGCGCCGCCCGGTGAGAATCTTATGCGGATAGCTCTGGTGGCCGACATCCCAGACCAGGCGGTCGTAGGGGGTATTGAGCGCGTAGTGCAGGGCAACGGTCAGTTCTATCGTGCCCAGATTGGCGCCAAAGTGACCACCGGTTTGTGATACGCAGTCAATCAAATACGCCCGCAGCTCATCGGCCACCGCCTTGAGCTGGCTGGCGGGCAGGGCGCGTAAATCGGCGGGTTTGTCGATATTACTGAGCAGGGGGTAGCGTTTTTTATCAATCATGCTGTTTCTCGTCGCGAACCTGTAATTATTGCGAGGGATACCAAATAGCTCAAGGTTTTTCTGCCCGGCGGCAGTGCTGCTGCGCTCCCTGTTGACTCAATAAGCCCGCTCAACAATATAGTTGGCAATCTCGCGCAGGGTTTGTGCCTGCTCGCCAAAGCCTTGCAGACAGTGCAGGGCTTCCTCGTGGGCATCGCGGGCGGCGGCCTGTGCGCCGGACAAGCCGAGCAGGGCGGTGTAAGTGGGCTTGTTGTGGGCGGCATCGGCACCCTGTTGCTTGCCCAGGGTGGCGGTATCGGCGATCACATCGAGAATATCGTCGCGGATCTGAAACGCCAGGCCGATGCACTCGGCATAGCGGCTCAGGGCGGTGTATTGCGCATCATCCAGCGCGGCGGCGCTGAGTGCGCCGAGCTGCACGGCGGCGCGAATCAGAGCACCGGTTTTGTGCGCGTGCATGGTCTTCAGCTCGTCCAGGCTGAGCTGCGTGCCCTCGGCGGCAATGTCGATGGCTTGACCGCCGACCATGCCCTTGACGCCGCTGGCCTCGGCCAGCACCTGAATCATCTGCAAACGCGTTGCCGGGGGCTGCTGCATGCGCTCGTCTTCGGCGAGCACGCTAAAGGCCAGGGTCAGCAGGCCGTCACCGGCGAGAATCGCGGTGGCCTCGTCGTACTGCCTGTGGCAGGTCGGCTGGCCACGGCGCAGGTCATCATCGTCCATGGCGGGCAGGTCGTCGTGAATCAGCGAGTAGGTGTGAATCAGCTCCAGCGCTGTGGCGGGGCCGTCCAGCCTGTCCGCACTCACCCCCAGCGCCACGCCGGTGGCGTAGCACAGCACGGGACGAACCCGCTTGCCGCCGGCCTGCATGGAGTAGCGCATGGCCTGCGCGAGGCGCTCGGGCGGCTGGTTGCCAGGCGGCAGCCAGTACTCCAGCGCCTTGGCAACGCGCTGCTGGTAGTTTGCCAGGGTGTCTTTGATATCGCTCATGGCTTGGCCTTTGCTGCGTCTTCAGGGTCAAAGGGTTCTGGCTCTGCATCGGCAGACTGCTGGAGCAGAATCTCCACTCTTTGCTCGGCCTTGTTCAAGGCATCCTGACACGCCCTGGCCAGGCCAACACCCTTCTCAAAGTGCTTGAGTGCATCTTCCAGCTTCAGCTCCCCGCTTTCCATTTGTTCAACGAGTGTTTCCAGCTCCTGGAGCTTGTCTTCAAAACTGGCGGCTTTGCGGGGCATGGTCGGTACCTTGAAAAATTGGGCAGTTAACTTACCGCAGAGCGCCGGGAATTGGAAGCCGGGCAGCGTCGCTACCAGCACTGCGCCAGCTGGGCTTATATTTTTTTTGCAATGGCCTATAATGCGAGGGCTGTTAAATTATCAAATGGAGAACAAGCAATGAAAAAAATCAATACATTAATCGTCAGCCTGGTGCTGGCACTGGGGATGTTTACAGGCGCTGCACAGGCGACCGAGTGCAAGGGCATGGCAAAATCAGCCTGTACCAACCACCTGGATTGCACCTGGGTGGATGGCTATACCCGCAGCGATGACAGAAAAGTCAAAGGCTATTGTCGCGCCAAGCCGGGGGAGCGCGCCAAGGCGAAAAAGTCCGCCGTGACAGACGAGGCCGCCGCGAAAAAAGCGACCAGCAAAGACAAGGCCGCCGCGAAAAAAGCAGCGGGCAAAGACAAGGCCGCGAGCAAGACAAGCAAGGCCAAAGCCAGGAAAGAGGGCGTGAAAGGCAAAGCCAAGGCGAAAAAATCTACCGCAAAGGATAAGGCCAAGGCGAAAAAGTCCGCCGCCAAAGACAAGGCCGCAAGCAAGAAGGCCAAGGCCAAGCTTAAAGAGAAAAAAGCCAAGCTCAAAGACTAAGCTCAAAGACCAGGCCACGCGCTTACGCGCAACGACAAGCCGCGCCCTCGGGTGCGGCTTTTTTATTGCCCGGCACAGTGCTGCGCCAGCAGACTATCCGCATAGACAAAGAAAAACCGTGATTTCCTCGCGGTCGTGGAACAGGTGTTTGGCTTGCAGCTGGTAGTGCTGCCCGGCCATGGTCTGCTCAATCTGCTTTAGGCATTTTTGCACTTCCGCGTAGCGCTTTTTCATTGGCAGCTTGAGGTTGAACAGGGCGCGCTCCGCCTTGCCCTCGGCCACCCAGCGGCTCATCAGCTCGGCAATGCGGATAGGCTGTTCGACCATATCGCAGACCAGCCAATCGACTTTCTTTTGCGGCCAGTAGCTAAAGCCGTCCTCACGCAGGTGCTCGACAATCCCGCTGTCCATCAACTCCGCCTGCATGGGGCCGTTATCAACCGCAGTAACGCGGATGCTGCGCTGGACAAACTGCCAGCTCCAGCCGCCGGGGGCGGCGCCAAGATCCACCGCGCGCATTCCCGCCCGGAGTTGCTGCTCGCGCTGCGCGGGGCTGAGAAAGTGCAGCCAGGCCTCCTCCAGCTTTAAGGTCGAGCGGCTCGGCGCATGCTTGGGGAACTTCAGGCGCGGGATACCCATAAACCACTCGCTGTGGTTGCCCTGCGGCGAGTAGCCCAGCCAGCACTGGCTGGAGTCGAGAAAGAAGACGTGCAGCAGCGGCGCAGCGGCGTGTTCGCTGAGCAGGGCTTGCTGGCGCAGGGCGCGCGACAGCGGCGCGGTGAATTTTTTGCAAAAGCTCAACACTTCCTTGGCGGCATTGGTGTCCGCGGTTTCTACATGCAGATAGCGAAACTGCTGCCCCAGCTGGCGGGTCGCTTGCAGCAGCGGGGTTACGCGGTCATCGCGCGGCAGCGCTTGCAGCATGGGCAGGGCGGCAAACCACTGCCGGGCAAAAATCAGCGCGTTAAAGTCGAGCGCGTTAATTAAGTCTGCTCCGCCACCGGGGGTGTAGCAGGTGTAAACCACATAGCCGCTGCCAGCGGTGGTTTTGGCGTAGCCGTAGTGGCTGCGCGCATTGGCCTTGGCCTGGATTTCCTCGGCACATTCGGCCTCAAAACCCGGGCGGCAGTACAGCACAATATGGTCAATGGTGGGAGTGGTCATGGTCAGTATAGGGGTTTGATGCGGATAGGCTGCCAGCGCAGGGCTTGGTCAATGCGCTGTACAAGTCGACAGGCCGAGCTTTATAGTATGTTTATTCTAATCAGTCTACCTAGAATGCGCTTATCATTAAGCGATAAAATCTGTGGAGCTATTATTATGAGCAACCCCTTGCAAGACATTAAAGACCGCGCCAAATCCGTATCTGATGCGGATTTGGCAAAAAAAATTCAGGACTCTGCGAATAATATGCTGCAAACCGGCCTGGGCGCACTGGCCAAGCAGCAGGAAGACACGGCCAAGGTCTTTGATGCCCTGGTCAAGCAGGGGCAGGATATTGAGAGCAAAACCAAGGACGCGGTCAAGCGCCAGCTGCGCACCGCGGAAGACCGCGTTGAAGAAGTTAAAAAAGCTGCCCAGGAGACGGTCAGCGCCGTGCGCGGCAAGGCGCATGTCTCTATGGATAAAATTGAAGGCGTGGTGCAGGACAGCGTCTCCCAGGCGATTCAGAATGTCGGCCTGATTACCAATGAGCAGGTTAGCAAGCTGGAGCGCCGTATCAATGATCTGGAGCGCAGCATTGAGCGCCTGGAAGGCAAGCTGAAATAGCCTTGGCACCGGTCTCGGCGTACAATGGCGCGTTGCCTGCGCGGTGCGCCGGGCAAATTTGTTTTAATAAACAATACGGCGCAGCCGCGCCGTTGCGATGGTAATTTATGCCAACTCGAAAAGAACAAAAGCAGGAAAAGATCCAGCAGCTTTACGCGCAGATGGAAAAGGTCCTGCAAGACCACCAAAAGCGCAAAACCAACCCCGAGCTGGAACAGGATGTGCTCAAACTGGCCGAGTGGCAGTCGCAGCGCATGTTGCGCACCTATGCGGATATGTTCGCAACGGCGCGTTACTTCCCGCCCATGAACTTCTTTAAGGAAGACATGTACGCGCCCAAGGATTTCAGCAAGCGCGATCTGGAAGCGAAAAAAGTCTTCCCGGTTATGTCGCGCGTGGTGCCGGCGGGCATGGTCGGCACGCTGGCGCTGGTGATGGAGGTCAACGCGCTGTCCATGGCGCTGGATGACCGCCTGGCCGCAGCGCTGAAACAGCTGGGCGCGATTGATGCCATTACGCCCGCTGCCTATGGCGAAGCCTACCGCCTGTGCGACAACCGCGCCGAGCGCGAGTACCAGATTGAGCTGATTGTAAAAGTCGGCCAGGCGGTCAATCGCTACGTCAAATTCCCCTATATCTCCGGCGCCTTGAAAATTATGCACAAGCCCGCCCACATGCTCGGCCTGGGTGACTTGCAGGATTTTCTTGAGCGCGGCTATGAAGGCTTTAAGCACATGGGCGATGCCAGCGAGTTTCTGTTGCAGATAGAAGACCGCGAAGGCAAGATTCTCGACAATATCTTTGCCGGCAAGGACGACCCCTTCGATATCGACACCATCCCCCTCAAATCACCCGTATAGCCAACGCCTATCGCCGCCATAGCGAATCCGTGCTGGACAGGGCGGCGAGGCCATCTATAATCACCAGACCTTCAAGGGAGCCAAGAATCAATTCCGGGTTTTGAAGACGC
>PDWJ01007030.1_pt1 | contig 17119 bp, 16 predicted proteins | sample 1430881 | NCBI WGS metagenome assembly PDWJ01 (sample SAMN01162460, study PRJNA174530) | Oral metagenome, whole genome shotgun sequencing project. | biome: Marine environment; feature: Marine mammal; material: Swab sample of the gingival sulcus; isolation source: swab sample of gingival sulcus...
TTTATCAAATTGGTGGAGTGTTAAATTTAATGCAAAAGATAGAATTGTTTTTAGAATAGTTGATAATGCTATCGAATTTTTGCAGATTGGTACCCATTACGGTGACAAATAAAATTCTTACTGAATTGAAACTAAGTGCTTTTTTATATAACCGCGCTTGCATATGTCGGCACTTTACGTATGCGGTAGTTATTTATTTTATTTTTCTACAAAAAATTGACACTATCCTTTCTATATATCTTCTTTATATCTACTTATCAATGTGATATAATTATTACGCAATTTGTAACTATTCAGTTAAGTTGTCAATTCGATGTTACCGGAAAAATATCCGGACGCGACCTTAGGAGCGGTGTTTACGAAGTAAACATAATTAGTGAAGGCGTAGCCGTAATCGAGAAATCTCGGGTTTTAAATGCGAGATCTCTCCACTTCACTGCCGTTTTGGTCGAGATGACACAACGATAGCACTTTTCGACTGAGCAGTTACCGCGATTTAAAGTCATACAATATATACAAGTGGAGGGTTAAATGAAAAAATTAGTTGCATTACTTTTAGTGTTTATCATGGTATTAACTGCGTTTACGGGCTGTAGTAACAACGAAAAGAAAGAACTGGTCGTTTACTTTGTTCCCTCTCGGGACTCAGCCGAAATCTTAGAAGTGACCGAGCCACTTAAAGCGCTCATTAAAACTGAATTAAACAATCAAGGTTATCACTTTGAAAAAGTCACAATTGAAGTTGGTAGCACCTATAGCAGCCTGGAGCACTGGCGAGCCGACAGTTGATGTCAAAGACAAAATGGCGACGTATTATCGCGCGCTGATTATCGCTGGTCCTTCACCAAAAGGACAAGAATTACAAGCAAAGATTGCAGCTGGCGAACAATTGACATGGGATGATATCAAAGATGCAAAATGGGCAGTTCGTTCATCGAGTTCATCTGCCGGATACATCTATCCGACGATTTGGTTACAAGAGAACTTTGGCAAGACAATTACTGATCTTTCTAACGTAACGACAACTGATGGCTACGGTGCTACTTTTAACGCATTAGCAGCTGAAACTGCTGATATCGGCACAATTTACGCCGATGCACGTATGCACAATGCCAGCAAGTGGGATTCTGCAGAAGAAGGCGGCTTTGGTAGAGAAAATGACATTTGGAAAGAAGTCGGCGTTATCGGCGTAACTGCGCCAATCTATAATGATACCGTTTCCGTTTCTAAAAAGACGGTTGATGCAGATTTGAAAAAAGCAATTCAACAGGCATTTATTAACATCGCTAAAACCGATGCCGGTTTAGAAGCAATCTCAGTTTACAATCACATGGGTTACAAAGAAGCCGCCGATAAAGATTACGACAACGAGCGCAAAGCGCAAAAGATCATTAGAGAATTATCAGAATAATAATCCCAGTCGCAGAAACGATTATTCTGTTGCCTGAGATAAATGGGAAATTTAGGGCAGGTATAATACCTGCCCTTTATTCAATGACGAATCTAGATCATTTGTAAATGTTCGGTAAAGTTGTCATTTCGAGCACAGTCGAGAAATCTCAGGGTTTAAAAAGCGAGATCTCTCCATTCCGTGCTTCGCACTACAGTCGAGATGACAGTACGTTGTACTTTTTTACTGGATAGTTTCTAGTTAAAATGATAAAAAGGATCAAAGATGATTGAATTCAAAAACGTAGGAAAAATATATCCGAATGGCGTTGAAGCGCTTAAAAATGTTTCTCTTAAAATAGATCAAGGTGAGTTTGTCGCCATTATTGGCTTAAGCGGCGCTGGTAAATCGACGATGCTGCGCGTCATTAATAAAATGCATGAACCGACGACCGGAGAAATGCTGATCGATGGCGTCGATATCGCCAAACTAAAGGGCAAAGAGCTCAGAAAACTAAGACGTAAAATTGGAATGGTCTTTCAAACCTATAATCTTATTAATCGGACGACCGTCTTTAAAAATGTATTGGCATCCAGAGTAGCTGATATGCCATTTTTGAATGTTTTATTTGGTATTTATAGAAAAAAAGATAAGCTGATTGCACTTGAAGCGCTTGAACGCGTCGGCATTCTGGAAAAGGCTTTTATGCGCGCCGATCAATTATCTGGCGGTCAGCAACAAAGGGTTGCGCTGGCCAGAACGCTTGCGCAACAACCCTCGATTATATTGGCGGATGAACCGGTCGCTGCGCTCGACCCGATTACGGCACATCAAATCATGGATGACTTTAAACGCGTCAATCAAGAACTGGGTATACCGGTACTCGCCAATATGCACCACGTCGACCTCGCTTTAGAATACGCTACGCGCGTCATTGGCATCAAGGCTGGTGTAGTGGTATACGACGGTCCCGCCGATCAAGTCGATGAAGCGCTGCTCGAAGAAATATACGGTCGCGGTTTAACTGAAGAGGAGCTGCTGGGTGATGAATAAAAATCAAGTAAAGGGCTTTGGCTTCTTTAAAAAACAACAATTCACGCTGCAAAACGGAAAAGTCGTACACTCTAATTTTCCGATTACCACTTATATTGTTTTGGCGATGCTGTTCCTAATGATTATAGCCGGGCGCCTAACGGGTTTTAGTTGGGCGGAGTTGATGCGCAATGGCGGTGAATTTTGGACGATTCCGCGGCGCATGATTCCGATAGATTTCAATTACATCGACGAGGTAATCCCGCCTTTGGCAGAGACGATACAAATGTCGGTATTGGGTTCGTTTATCGGTTCAGTCCTCGCCTTCCCCGTTGCATTTTTGGCGTCGTCAAATATAAATCACAATAAAGCGGTTCTATTGATTACTAGAGCTATTCTCACAATTTTTAGGACATTGCCAGTGTTAGTTTACGCGTCGGTATTTACTGTAATATTTGGCTTTGGTACATTTGCCGGAACTATCTCGATTATGTTATTTACCTTTGCAATCGTGTCTAAAATTTTATACGACAATTTTGAAACGCTCGACTTAGGCGCTTTTGAAGTCTTATTATCGACGGGGTGTACGCGAACGCGCGCTGTGCTCGCCGCTATTTTCCCAGTTGTTCTGCCGACATTCTTTTCAACTGCCCTATACAGTTTTGAGATCAACGTCAGATATTCTGCTATCTTGGGCTATGTCGGCGCCGGTGGTATTGGACTGTTAATTAGCGAAAAATTGGGATGGCGCGAATACGATCGATTCGGAACGATTTTTATTGGACTGTTTATCGTCGTATTGAGCATTGAATCTCTTTCAAGGTACTTGCGAAGGAGGCTTGAATAATGAACAACTATAACGAAATATTGCGTAACGAAAGAAAGTATTTGCTGAGCAAGACGATTGCAACTATCATTGTTGCCATTGTCCTGATCTGGTCTCTACAAGTGTTTAATATCCCCAAAGTAATGGATCGAGGCGTCGTCATTGCGCAAAACATTTTTAAAGCACTGATAAATCCGAGTAGAAACGTGTTGTTCTCACTGTCCAATACAGGTGTTTTGGCGCTGATTATAGAGACGATTGCAATTGCCTTTTTAGGCACGATTTTGGGCAGTGTGATTGCGATTCCATTTGCCTTTCTCTCCAGCAAAAATATCGTGCCGCGTTGGGTGACCATACCCGGCGTTTCGATTATTACTTTTATTCGCACGTTGCCAGTTTTTATCCTCGGTCTGATGTTTATTCGCGTCACCGGACCGGGCGCATTTGCAGGCGTGCTGACTATGGCGGTTTCTTCAATTGGCATGGTCAGTAAACTCTATATCGAAGCGATTGAAAATTTAGACAACGGCATTATTGAATACTTAGATTCTGCCGGCTGTACGACCTATCAAAAAATAGTCTTTGGCATCGTGCCGCAGCTGACGACCAATTTTCTTTCGGTTGCCATTTATCGCTTTGAAATCAATATTAAAAACGCCGCAGTACTTGGACTGGTCGGCGCTGGTGGTATTGGTTATCCCCTAATTGCAGCGATGCAGAATAACCGTTGGACGGATGCAGGTGCCTATTTAATCGGTTTGATTATCACAGTTATCATCGTTGAGGCATTTGCAACAAAAACGCGCAAACGATTGACATATGGTGAATGATAAATAACACATGTATGTATCTATGCAGTCGTCAGTAAATCGACTACATAGGCGATTGTCAGAAAGTGTTGAGCGCATCGGGTGGCTGTTGTTTTTGTAGACAGGTTGCCAGGCCGAGCAGTAAACGCTTGCGTTTACGACCAGGCGGGTGAGTTTTGAGCGGAGCGCTGCCTCCTAAAAAATTACAGCCAGCCGATGATAGTAGCGAAATACTTTCGTTTCTATCGCCACTCAAAATACATAACTACCGCATACATAAAGTGCCGATATATGCAAGCGTTTTCGTTTCAATTACAATAAAAACCGAGATCTCTCCATTTCGCTAACGCTCCAGTCGAGATGACATTAGCGGACTATTTTTCACTCGAAATGACAACTAAACTGAATAATTACACACGATTAATCTATTTATTATTAATCTGACCTTGTTATCACTTTGTAGTACGACTTGTCATCAACAGCGACTACAGGGTGTTTTTTTATATAATCAATGATGATGTCTGACGTTGAAATTTGAATATCTTTTAGAATTGGGCAAGTTTTAAAACAGTCATAGCCGCCGGTTCCCGTCGCTCTATAATTGTTCATTACAAGGCTTAACTTTTGATTTTCGGGCAGTTCTCGTCCCCGATATAAAATCGATGTAACGCGCTGTCCAATCGGTTTAGTCAAATCGTAGGTGTAGTCAATGCCACTATAGTAATCGTAATTGTAATGTTCTTCTTTCGGTTTTAAAAAGGCATCGGCTATTTTTACGCCTTCAACCGTCACCGCAAAATACGCTGCACACCTTTCGAGAGCAACCTTTAATATCGCGCGATCGACTTCCAGAACAACCATTGTATTGGGATAAATATAGGTCGTCACAACATCGCGTATGGTCACTTCCTTGGGCAAACCCTTTACTTCGTTTGCCAGTGAAGCACACGATATGTCTGCCCCGCTGGCTTCTAGTTGAACCTGATTCAAAAAATTAGCTAAAGCGCTACCGCCGATTGCCATATCGAGGTGGCTCAATGGCGTCAAAGCTGTATCGAGATGTCCAATTTTTTGGTCTAACCAGAGCTGTACATCGCATTGTAAGTTTTGGTGTTTTTTATATAGTGCACTTGCTACATTCGGCGTAGGCGTTACCAGTTCACTTGTAATTTGACTTGTTCCCGCCCTATCGACTAAAATGGTAATCTTTGCAAATTTTTTGCCGTTTGCCGACGTCTGAACGACATGCGTGCCAAACAGCGACTTGTCGCACACTTCCATATGTTGATGTCCCGTTAGCAAAATATCAAAATTCAGTTCTTTGGATAGCTTAAAGGCGATATTTTCTTTGCTGTCACTGAGCAGCTTATGCGTTTCTATATCGTTTTCAAATCCGCCGTGATAAATGCCAATTAAAATATCGCATTTCGATTTTAACATTTCAATCGCTTTGACAGCTGAGGGGAACGGATCTGTGATATTAAACTTAGTGAGGTGTTCCTCTTTTTCCCAAATGTTAATATAATCCGTCGTGAGTCCGACTAATCCAACGACGAGACCGTTATCCATCGTTTGAATTGCGGTTTTTTGAATTAAAGGCGCTACATCGCGTGAGATATCTTCGACATTGGCACAGAGCACTTTGGCATTCAATCCGCTTAGATAATTCATCAGATAGTCATAACCGTAGTTAAAATCGTGATTGCCCAACGTGACGTAATCATAGCCTACTTCGTTCATTAAATCGGCAAGTGGATTTTGAGCAAAGCGTTTTTCTTCGACAAAACTGGCAAGTGGAGAGCCTTGAATGCTATCGCCACCGTCAATGACGAGCGTGTTGCCGTCTTTATCAATCGCTTCGCCAATTGCCAAGAGCCCCATCTGTTTTATTGTATTGTCCATATAATCAGTCGGGTAAATATAGCCGTGAACATCCGATGTAAAATATATAGTTAAATTTCTCACTTACAAATCCTTTCCTAAAATATGCTATACTAATTATACCATAAATAATACTGTGTTTATACCACAGCAATTGAAACGGTTCCTGAGATACCCGAAGATACGGGCGGCGATGCCGTAATTGCGCAGCAATTATTGTGAGGTGCTGATGTCGTTCCGCAATTTGGGTTCACTGGAAAGATGGTGGGAGCAATAGCAAAGCGCTCAGAATTGAAACGAAAGCACTGCGCTAAGAATTGATACTACGTTTGCTTAACGCAATTGAAACGCTCCTTGTGCTGATGTCGTTCCGCATTATTTGGGTTCACTAGGACAACCTGCCTGCGGCAGAACGTCTACGTGAAAAATAATGCTCCACCGCGCACTGGCGTCGCTGACAATTGCTGGTGTGGTTTTGCCCCTAAAAACATATTAGCACGACAGGCGTGTTGGCGCTTTAAAATTGCGCTGCACTTGACGAGTAGGGGCGTTTCAAAAGATTTTCGGAGCGCGTTGCGTAAAAGCTGCAGGACGCGGCTTTAGCGAGGCTTTGCAGGAGGGAACTACGCAGCGTTAGCATAAGCGCTTCGATAAATTCCATCGTTGCCCCGTCAAGCGAGGAGTCGTGCCGCAGTTTAAAGTGCCAATAAAGCCCAGTGCGGGGCGATTTTAACTGGTATAAGCGGTTTTAAGCATTTGAATTTAATAGCTTTAGTGGTTTTAGAATTCATAGCTTTAAGGTTTTGTTTTCCTTTCAGCTTTCCACTTTCAACTTTCAACTAGTCTCTCCCCAGTTTTAACCTTGACAAATAGCGCATTTAAGCATACAATACTGCCATAGACGATGAAGAGAAGAGTAACGTCAGGCGCTGTTACAGAGAGTTTCCGCACGCTGAAAGGAAATACGACAAATGACGTGAAACAAGCCTTGGAGTTTCGCCGTGGATAGCAATTGATACGGTGACGTCAACCGCGTTAAGGTATCTGAGTAAAAATCAGGGTGGTACCGCGTTGTGAAAGCATCGCCCCTATCTTAGTACGAGATGGGGGCGTTTTTAATTAAAGAAAAGAGGAAAATATGAGTAATTTTAAGCGACCCAGACCGACGTTTCCAAAGCGCGCCGTCATCACGGGCGGTATGCCCTATGGCAATAAATCACTGCACTTTGGTCACATCGGCGGCGTATTCGTACACGCAGATACGTTTGCGCGCTTTTTAAGAGACCGCATCGGCGAGGAAAATGTCATCTTTGTATCGGGCACGGACTGTTATGGTTCACCGATTATCGCCAGTTATAAAAACTATATAGAAGCCGCTCAACAAAATGGCGAAGCGGTCAAGACACTCGAAGAATACGTCTTACACTTTCACGAAATTCAAAAGGACGTACTCAGACAATACGACGTCGCGCCTAACTTATTTGGCGCATCCGCCTTTATGCGCAGCGGCGAAATTCACAGTGACGTATCCAATAAACTATTCGATGCGCTATACGAAAACGGCTATTTGAGCAAGCGCGCTACTAAGCAGTTTTACGATGAAAGCGCCGAGGCGTTTCTAAACGGTCGCCAAGTCATCGGCAAGTGCCCCTTTGACGGCTGTCAATCGGAAAAGGGTTACGCCGACGAATGCGACTTAGGACACCAGTATATGCCGGATGAACTGATCGACCCAATCAGTACGCTTTCCGATGCAAAGCCGGTACTGGTCGACGTCGAAAACTGGTATTTTGACCTCGACGCCTACACTGAAAAACTACAGGAAATGGTCGATCGACAAAGGCGCGAAAAATCAGTTCGTCCGATGGTCTTAAGCATTACCGAAGAATTTTTAAAAAAACCGGCAATTCACATTACGCGCAAAGAATTCGACAAATTTAACGCATTGCACTTGTCTTTAGCCGACGCCATCTTAATCGACGAATCGAAAAAGCCGTCGGTCACATTTGAATTCGAGTCACTTGAGACGCGCGACGCCGCCCGCGCCGTGCTCGACGACAACACCATTCGCTACCGCACTGGCAAGACTTTAGTTCCCTTTAGACTTTCCGGCAATATTCCGTGGGGCGTGCCCGTACCGCAGCGTGACGGTCTAGACGACTTGACTTTCTGGGTTTGGCCGGAGTCGCTGTGGGCACCGATTTCATTTGTACAGACCTATTTGGAATCAATTGGCAAGTCGCGCGACGAATGGTCGGACTGGTGTATTAAGGACGATGCCAAAGTCTACCAATTTATCGGCGAAGACAATATTTACTTCTACGGCATCGCCGAAATGGGCATGCTACTCGCCTACTTGGGACACGGACCACAAGATGCCTACGACGTGGATGACATTAATTTCCCGACTTTGGTGGCAAACTGTCACCTGCAATTTATGAATAGCAAGGCGAGCAGTTCCGGCAAGGTCAAGCCGCCGATGGCAGATGAGTTATTACAGCACTACACCAAGGATCAGCTGCGCATGTACTTCCTCAGCTTGGGTCTCGCCAAAAAAGGCGTTAGCTTTAACCCCAAGCCGTATGACCCGAGCGCCGATCCTAAAGTGGCAGACCCGGTTCTAAAAGACGGCAATTTGCTGACTAATGTCTTTAACAGAACGGTCCGCTCGGCGTTTTACACCGCGCAAAAATACACCGCTGGTCGCATTCCGAACCTGCCGGTGTCTGAAGAAATTCTAAACTTAATAGAAAAGGATACGCTAAACTACGAACAAAAAATGGCATCGACCGACTTCCACTTGGTCATTTACGCGCTCGACCACGTCATTCGCCACCTCAGTAAGTACTGGTCAAAACAGTCTAAAAAGGCGGGCGAAGATCAGGCGGCAATTGAGCAGCTGTTAGCAGATACGTTCTATGCGATTAAGTCTATTTTAACGCTGCTTCACCCGATTGTACCGGAAAGCAGTGAGCGCGCCGCCCAGCGCCTCAACTTGACTGACGACTTGTGGAACTGGCAGCACATTTTAAAGCCGACGCAATTTTATATGAAAGATCCCGAAAACCATGTAATTGTGGAAATTCCGCCAAAATTTGACTTTTTTAAAAAGCACGATAGTCAGTTGGCAGATTATTAAACTCCAACGAAGTAAATATATAAATCTTACTGTAGAGGTGTAGAATTGAAACGAAATCTAAACAAAAACAGCACTTAGCTTTACAGGCACTTTAATTGCGGCATAACTCCTCGCTTAACGGGCAGCTTTTACGCAACGCGCTCCGAAAATCTTTTGATACGCCCCTACTCGTCAAATGCACACAATTTAAAGTGCCTATACGCTTAGCGTGCTGTACGTACTCACGACAATTCGCTACACCAAAAAGCGCTGAACCTCAAAGGGTATCAGCGCTCTTTCTTTTAGTTAAAATACATTATTCTTGCGTCGTGTTTTCTTCTTGCTTCTCTTCAGCCACTTCTGTCGCCTCTGCCGACGTTTCACCTTCTGCTTTTTCGCCCTCAGAAACTCCTTCATCTTGAGAATCGTTACAGTTGTTGAGCGCATCTTTGACGGCGTCGAGTTTATCGAGCGTGACGTCTTTAATGTTGACGACATCGCCGTCTTCTTTGTGAATGCTCATCTCGCAACCTGTGGCGAATGCCGCGACGATTGAAATGACGACCATTGGTGCAAAGAAAACTGCGCCGATTGCACCAGCCGTTACCGGCAAGTCGAGTATGCGCTTTTCGTCTTTATCGATGGTAATTCTAGTGACATTGCCCTTGTGAATAATGTCCTTAAAAAAGTTTGAAACATCTTGACCCAAGGCGCTAAACTGACCGGCGCCCGTGTCGGTATAGGTCTTGAATTCGCTGGAACTCTCCAGATAGACAATTGCCTCTACGACATCGCCGTCGCAGTGCTCGAGTGCTTCTTTGGCGAGCTTATAGCTGACGCCGGTACGCCCTTTAACTTGATCGACTTTTTCTAAACTGATTGACATAATATCCCCCTTATTATTTATAACATCTTTAACATTTGATAACTCTTTAGCGGGCGCCTGACGACATGCGTTTCTAAGAAATGATTTGTCCAGGTGCTCATTTTCATAAGCATTGTATCATTAACCGCTATTGTTTGAATAGTTTTAAAGGGCTTTTTTAATACAAAGTTAATCCAGTTCAAATCTGCCGGTTCAAAGCGATAGCGGCGCTCTACTTCGGCAAGGCAATCGCGGCAAACGACGCCGCCGTGTTCGACGCTGAGCACTGCCATCAACTGCTTTTCACTACCGCAGACACTACACGAATTGAGCGTTGGGCGGTAGCCAAATGCATCGATTAACTTTAAGTCGTAAACCACTTTAAAGCGCAGCATATCAGTGGCATTTTCTAGCTGCGACAAGGCGTAGGTCACTTTATCGTAGAGTCCGGGAATGAAATCGCCGTCTTCTATTGCCAGGTCGACCAATTCCATCATGTACGTCGCCAAAAAAATCTTGTTCATGTCGTCGCGAATGTCGAGGTGTGCATGTGTCACCTGCACTTCCGATAGGCGCGCTAGGTCGCGCGATGACGTGAATAGCGAAAATTCGCCCTCGGTAAACGGCTGCGTCGCCGAGGCAAAGCGCGATTTTGGGTAGCGCGCACCGTTGACATAAACGCGAATCTTACCCTTTGCAAAGGTCAATATATTGATGATTACGTCGCCTTCGGCAACTTTTTTCCGCGATAATACCAGTCCTTTTGTCGTAATCAAAACGCGCTCCTATAAGAGGGCGACCATCAAAGCCGTCGCCAGCGAAAAGTAAATACTCAATCCGGTAATATCGATTGTCGTCGTAATAAACGGCGCTGAAGCAACTGCCGGATCGACGCCGACGCGCTTAAATAGCAGCGGAACAATCGTCCCAATCGTCGCCGCCGTTACGATATTTGCCCACATCGCCACGCCGACGATAACGCTCAGCAAATAGCGACCGCGCATAAAATATGACAGTCCGGCTACAATCAGAGCGCAAATCAAACCGACGATAAAGCCGACGATAATTTCCTGCGCCAAGGCGCGCCACGCCTCGACACCTCTGATGTCGTTGATTGCGATATTGCGCACGGTTAGCGTCGAGCTCTGCGTGCCGACGTTGCCGCCCATGCCTGCGAGTAGCGGCATAAACATGGCAAGTGTCTGGTCGGCAGCCAACGCCCCCTGATAATTTGAAATGACAAAGGACGACAGTAAGCCGCCAAAAATTGTAATGATCAACCAAGGCAGACGCGCCTTGACAGAATAGTAAATACTCTTTGCGATGTCGTCTTCGTAGTGATCTAGTTCCTCGTCCGTGGTACCGGCGAACTTGAGCATGTCCTCAGTCGCCTCTTCTTCGATGACGTCGATGACGTCATCGACTGTTATAATGCCGACGAGGCGCTCGTCGTCGTCGACGACCGGTACGACTAAGAGGTCGTATTTTGAAACGACGCGCGCGACGTCCTCTTGGTCAGTATCGACGTAGACGTGAATGACCGACTGACTCATCACCTGATCAATTTTCACCCATGGCGATGAAACGATTAATTGACGCAGCGAAATAATACCGACTAGACAATCGGCATCATCTGTAACGTAGACGTAGTAGACCGTTTCGGCATCGGGTGCATTCTCGCGCAAGTACTCCGTCGCCTGCGCAATCGTCATATCGCGTTTAATGTCGATATAATCCTTGGTCATGATACCGCCGGCACTATCTTCTGGATAGACCAACAGTTCTTGTACGTCAGTTTTTGACTCGGCGTCGAGCAAGGCGATAATGCGCGCCTTTAACGCCTCAGAGACCTCGCCCAAAATGTCGACGATATCGTCTTGCGCCATTAAATCGAGAACAGCAACTTTTTGTTCGCGCTTTAATAGGGCAAATAGTTCTTCGAACAATTCGGTATCGATGTCGCTAAAGACTTCGGCTGCCTGTTCGCGCGACAAAAGCGTAAACAGGCGGTTGCGCTCTTTGTCTTCGAGCTCCGTCATAATCTCAGCCAGGTCGGCGCTGTGCACGTGTTCAATCGCAGCTAACACGACGTCGTCGTCACTATTGATTAAGTGCTCTCTAATATTCTGATAAAGGTGATCAAATGTCTCTCTGTCATCTAATCGATTTTCCATAATTCACCTCTAATACTACGCTGCTTCGCGTTTTACTGATAACCATAGTGCTTTAACTGCGCCTTGCTATTGCGCCAATTCTCGCGCACTTTCACCCAAATCTTTAGATTGACTTTGACGCCCAACAGGTTTTCCATATCTTGCCTACTGGCTTTACCGATGCCCTTTAATTTAGAGCCGCCCTTGCCGATGACGATGCCCTTATGCGACTTTTTCTCACATACAATCGTCGCATCGATGTCGACCAAGGGCTTATTGGTGCGCTCGCTAAAGCGATCGATCACCACTGCCACGCCGTGCGGAATTTCGTCGTTGAGATACATCAACAGCTTTTCGCGGATGATTTCAGCCGCCATCTCGCGTTCGATTTGATCGGTTACGACATCGTCCGGAAAGTATTTTGGTCCCTCGACGAGGTGACTTTTTATCAACTTGATTAAGCCGTCGACATTGCCGGCTGAAATCGCACTGACACCGATTACGTCGCTGACAAAGGGCATCGCCGAATAAGTGTCGTAAAGCACCTTAAAGTCGTCCGGGTTGATTAAGTCGAGCTTATTGACCACGACGAGGACCGGCGTCTTAATCTGCGAAAGTTCTTCGATAATAAAGCGGTCGCCGGGTCCTATTTCAGTGCTGTCATCGACCATAAAAAGTACCACTTCGACGTCTTCTAAAGTCTTCTTGGCGGACTCCACCATATATTTACCCAATTCATTTTTGGGTTTGTGGATGCCCGGCGTATCGAGAAATACGATTTGGCTTTCGGCGTCGTTGTAAACGGCGCGTATGACATTGCGCGTCGTCTGAGGTTTTGCCGTCATAATCGCAATTTTTTGTCCGGCGATACAGTTTAACAAGGTCGATTTACCGACGTTGGGGCGACCAATAATGGCAACAAATCCCGATTTAAACATATTATTCCCCTTTCAAATCGCAACGGTTAAAACTGTTAGGCAACAGATCGCTCAGCATATAAGATTGACAAGTATCGGCGTCGCCGACGATGACTTCAATATCGCTGGTGGCAAATTCCAATAATACTTGTCGACAAATGCCACAGGGCATAATGACGTCCTTTAAATTACTGGCGATGGCAATCTTTGTGAAATTGGCATGCCCTTCAGACACCGCCTTAAATACAGCTGTGCGCTCGGCACAGTTAGTGGCGCCGTACGAGGCGTTTTCGACGTTGACGCCACAGTAGACCTCGCCAGTCGTCGTCAACAACGCCGCCCCTACAGAGACCCCCGAATAGGGTGCGTAAGCGTTTTCCTTTGCAGCTATCGCCATATCGAGCAACTGTCTGTTATTCATATTATTCCCCTTTTTGGACCAGTTCAAAATCCGGTTTTACGAGTTGAACCCATATTTTTCCGCGCTTTAAGACGAGCGCGTCGCCATCTGCCGTATAATAACGGGTGCGTTCGCGCCTGGCATCCTTTTTCCAGGTGATCGGAATCGCCACGCCGTCGTATAAATAGTACCCTTTACCACTGCCCACGACGTCAATTGCAAGGCGCCCATAGCTGTCGATGACGCGCGTCTTGGCACACTGTATGATGATGCTGTCGGCATAGAGCTGCTCTTCGGTGACTTCGTCGAGATACGCTTCGCCATTCAGTTTTCGCAAGTATTTACCAGACTTTTCATCGTAATCAAAACCGGGTACATAGTGAAATTTATCGTTCTCGCCCTTGCCCTGTCGATACGTGATTTCAAAGCCAGTCAACTTCTCGGCATCTTGTGCACCGTAGTCGTCGCCAAATTTCCAACTGTCAAATTTTGCCTCGGTGCGATACTTGCGGCGATTTGCCCAAGCGATTAAAGACTCGCTCGACGCGTACATATTGTTGGGAATCTTCTTGTGTTTCTTGCGCCAAAAAGTATCCTTGCCACTGGCTAAGCCGTCGACGTCAGCCATTTGAAAATTAATGATATCGGTCATCGCCTGCATCGACCCGCCGACGTGGGCGTAATAGGCATCGTACTCCATCGCCAGTCGCAAATAATATGGCCTAGAACTGCGAATTGGACCAATTAACTCCGGTAAATGCGACTGAAATACCGCCATATAGCGCGTAATGCGCCCTTCGACATAGGCTTCGTAAACGATGTCCGCAGCGTTTAAGCCGGCTTGTGGACGAGCGGCGTAAAAGTTATCCATCATCACCGCTAGCGGTCTCTGCGCTGCCGACGCTTCAGATATTACCGTGCCGTTAATGGCGCTGTAGACTTCGCCCTCGCCCGGAATATTCGGATCTGCCGTCGTCTCGGCGACAGTCGTCGTTGCGACTTCGGTCGTCGTCTGCGTCGTCGTCTGCTCTGTAGTGGTCGCCACTTGCGTCGTCGTTTCGCTCGTAGGTTGCGTCGCTTCTGTAGTCGGTTCAGTCGTCGCATTACAGCCGACTAAAATAATTATAAGCGCAGTAATTAGTATTGCTAATCTCTTCATATTCTCTCCAAATTAAGCTGTTTCATAATGACCTCTTCACGGCTGCGCATTTCGCGTTTTTGACCCTCGTCTTCGTGGTCATAGCCGAGTAAGTGCAAGCAGGAATGGCAAATCAAATAGGCAATTTCGCGCGCCGCACTGTGTCCGTACTGATCTGCCTGCTCTAGTGCAATGTCATAGCACAGTACGATATCGCCTAAAAATATTGGCTCGCCTTCATTGGCGACAAACCCCGCTTCGTCGTACTGCACAAAGCTGAGTACGTCAGTCGGTCGGTCTTTAGCGCGGTAATCGCGATTATATATCCTTATCTGTGCGGCGTCGACTATGATAACAGACACCTCGTAGTCATCGCTAAAGTCCTCCGCTTGCAAAGTCGTTTCAATCGCGCGCGCGATTAATTGTTCATCTGCATCGTCTAGTTTTGCCGTCGGGTGCTGATTAATGATTTCTATCATGTTTTTCCTCAGATTTATTGTAAGCCTCTATTATATCCTTTACTAGGCGGTGTCTGACGACATCGCACTTTTTAAACGTCACCACTTCAATGCCTTCAATTGGCTTTAATAGGCGCGTGGCGTGAATCAGCCCGCTCTTTTTATTGCCCTCTAAATCGACCTGCGAGGTGTCGCCGTTGACGATGACCTTAGACCCCTTGCCGATGCGCGTCAAGAACATTTTCATTTGATCGATGGAACTGTTTTGTGCCTCGTCGAGTATAATAAAGGCATCTTCTAAAGTCCTGCCCCGCATATAGGCGAGCGGCACGATTTCAATGGCGTTTTTTTCGCGATAGGAATTGTACATCGTACTGCCCAGAATGCGATTTAAAGCGTCGTCAATTGGCTTTAAATAGGGCTCTATCTTTTGCTCTAAATCGCCCGGCAAATAGCCGAGTCGCTCGCCGGCTTCTACCGCCGGTCGCGTGATAATAATCTTATTGACCTTGCGCCGTTTTAAATGGCTGACCGCCATGGCAACGGCGACAAAGGTCTTGCCGGTGCCAGCGGGACCCAATCCAAAGACGATGTCAGAACGTCTAATCGCCTTGACGTACTCGGCTTGCGTCACCGTACGCGGCACGATTTTATCGCCCTTTGGCGTCGTGATAATGACGTCGCTGTAATAGTCGTCGACGATGTCGTTTTCCTGCTTTATCATATCGATATGATAGTCGACCGTCTGCATATTGACAGTTTCGCCCTGCTCAATGCGCGCGTATAACTGTTCAATTAATTGCACCGCCAAAGCTACCCTCGAATTCTCACCGCAGATGACAACTTGTGAATCGCGATAGTGAATCGTCACATTTAGGGCGTTTTCAATCGCATTGACGACCTCGTCGAGATTGCCAAACAACATATTGAGTAGTGCCTCATCTGTAATTTTTAAGGTCTGCTCTTTCATCTGCCACCACCAGCTTAAATTTCTATTGTGTCAACTTTGCCTTAACCGTGTCGGCGACAAATTTATTATCTGCTTTGCCCGCCAACTCGCCCTTAATTGCGCCCATCACCTTGCCCATATCTTTCATTGAAGTAGCGCCAATTTCGGCAATCGCCTTGTCGATAATGGCGACGACTTCGTCGCTCGACAATTGCTCCGGCAAATACGCCTCTAAAACGGATATTTCAGCTTCGGTCTGTTCGACCATGTCGGGGCGCTCAGCCTTTTTAAAATCATCGATTGCGGCGCGCTTTTGCTTAATCTGTTTGACGACGATATCGACGACTTCAGCGTCGCTCAATTCGACGCGCTGGTCGACTTCGATTTGTTTTATCGCCGCCCTCAGCATGGTGACGGTCGATTTTTTGACGGCGTCTTTCGCCTTCATGGCGGCTTTTAAATCGTCCATTAATTTATCTTTTAACATAGTAACTCCTTGAAAATAAAGTTGAAAGTGGAAGGGAAAAGCAAAACCATCGCTTGTCATCCCGAGCATAGTCGAGGGATCTCGCTTTTGACTCTGCTTTCCTCTTTCTGCTTTCGGTTTTCTACTTTATTAACCTTTCCAAAAAATAGGTAGCGCATGCCTAAATGACATGCGCACACGACCTAACCTAATGGCACAAAGCACTAGGCATTACTTTTTTCTTTTCTTCCTTCTGGCTGCTTCCGACTTCTTCTTGCGCTTAACACTCGGTTTCTCGTAGTGTTCTCTCTTTCTGATTTCAGCCATCAAACCAGCTCTCGCCGTCTCACGCTTAAATCGCTTGATTGCGCTATCGATAGATTCGTTTTCGCCAACGATAATACTTGACATGTCCAACCCCCCCTCCGTGCTTCTGCACTCTGCCCGGAATAAATCCTTACAGAGGGATGAGTAGTCATATTTACTCACCACGTTTACGACATTGGCATATCGTAGTACTTTGTTATTATACATGAACTAATCGCGGAATGCAATTGTTATTAGCAAAAATATTGTAATCTGGGACAATTTTTTGACTACATAAACATTATTGCACGCGCCGGGAGTTTAACACTTTAAGATAGCAAAAAAGGTCGTAGGCATTGCAATGCCTATATTTTTTTGTCAAATTTTCTGTTTTTATATGTTGTATATGTC
>PDWJ01007160.1_pt1 | contig 17094 bp, 14 predicted proteins | sample 1430881 | NCBI WGS metagenome assembly PDWJ01 (sample SAMN01162460, study PRJNA174530) | Oral metagenome, whole genome shotgun sequencing project. | biome: Marine environment; feature: Marine mammal; material: Swab sample of the gingival sulcus; isolation source: swab sample of gingival sulcus...
CATGAAAGTCAAAAAGATCATGAGGATATTTTTCTGGTCAGGGATATCTTTTTGGGCTATAGTAGCCCTCGTTTTGCTCTTGCTCTTTGATGTTTTGCCGGGTATCGCACCGGGCGTATCAAATATATTATTATAACAGGAGATTTATTATGGGTAAAAACATCTTGGTCTTTGGACCCAATGGGAGTGGAAAAGGCACCCAGGGTGCCATCGTACAGAAAAAATATGATATTCCGCACATAGAGTCTGGAGCTATTTTCAGAGAGCACATTGGTGGCGGTACTGAGTTGGGGAAAAAGGCGAAGGAATATATTGATCGTGGTGATCTGGTTCCCGATGATATCACTATTCCAATGATGATCGCCCGTCTCCAGCAGGATGACTGTAAAGATGGCTGGATTCTTGATGGATTCCCCCGTTCTAAAGACCAGGCCATTACTCTTGCCGAGACCTTGAAAAAAGAGGGTTTGGAACTTGATTATGTTATCGAGATCGTTCTTGACCGTCAGATCGCCAAAGAGCGTATCATGGGGCGTCGTCTCTGTGTGAATGATAATAACCATCCCAACCATATTGCCTTTGATGCCATTAAGCCGGCTGAAAAAGACGGCAAGCTGGTATGCCGTGTCTGTGGTGGAGATCTCAATACCCGTGCCGATGACCAGGACGAAGAGGCCATCGACAAGCGGCATAACATCTATTACGACGATAATACCGGCACCATGGCCGCAGTAAATTACTTTAAAGGTGCCAATGGACCCAAGGTTATCTCGGTGGATGGTTCTGCATCCATTAAAGAGGTAACAGAGTCCATTATGCAGGGATTATAAAGAAAACGTCCTGATTTCATGACACATCCTACGGCTTCGTTGTCTTTACAGACTGCTGAGTCAGGGATGTGTTATTTTCATAACAAAGGTTTGAGGGCAGACCCGGAGCATTCCGGGATGCCCCATTTTTTTATAACCAAAATGCTTTTTGTACCGAGGACGTTCCTCGGTGATTTATCTTCTTGGACGAAAATCATTTTGTCGCAAAATTTTAATTTTATTAAATATTTCTTGCCATACTGGCCAAGAAAATGCTGGAGACGGACGGCCCTGTAGCTAAAAGGGCTTGCCGAAACAATTATGGAACAACACGAAAAGAGCTCTCTGCCGGGTAAAGTATATCTGGTGGGCGCGGGCCCCGGTGATCCTGGTTTGATAACGGTCCGAGGCAAGTATCTGCTCGAGAAGGCAGAAGTTGTCGTCTATGACTATCTGGCCAGCAAGAAACTGCTTCGCCATGTCCCCAAGGACACAAAACTTATTTTTGCTGGCAAGCGGGGTCATTGCAAACACACCTTTGCCCAGGAAGAAATCAACCAGATGTTGGTCAACTATGCCAAAGAGGGCAAGAATGTAGTTCGCTTAAAAGGTGGCGATCCGTTTATTTTTGGCCGTGGTGGCGAGGAAGTTCAGGAATTGTTCAAGGCTGGAGTGCATTTTGAAGTGGTTCCCGGAGTCACCTCAGCGACTGCAGCGGCCACCTATGCTGGCATTCCGATCACCCACCGCAGCCATACCGCATCCGTTGCCTTTCTTACCGGCCATGAAGATCCGGCCAAAGAAAATTCCAATATTGACTGGGAGAAACTGGCCACAGGAGTGGGAACCATTGTTGTCTATATGGGAATCAAGAATCTTCCAGTGATCATGGAAAACCTGATTCGCTATGGCCGTGATCCCAAAACTCCAGTGGCTGTAGTGCGTTGGGCTTCGACTCCCGAGCAGCGTTCTGTGGTTGGCACCGTGGAAACCATTGCCGATATTGTTGCCAAAGCGGGTATTACTCCGCCATCGTTGATCATCATTGGCGATGTGGTCAAACTGAAGGAGGTCACTGACTGGTATGAGAAACGGCCCCTTTTTGGAAAAAAGATTGTGGTGACCCGTACCAGAGAGCAGGCCAGTGATCTCATGGCTGGTCTCGAAGAACATGGCGCCAATTGTATAGAATATTCTACCATCCATATTGCTCCGGTGGAATCATACGAGGTCCTTGACAGTGAACTGGAACGACTTACTGAATACCACTGGATCGTGTTTACCTCGTTAAATGGGGTGAAATATTTCTTTGAACGATTGCACCATCTTGGTATGGATGCCCGAGATCTCAAAGGCCCCGATATTGCCGCAGTGGGAAAAAGTACCGCCGATCTACTCTTGCAATATGGCGTTCGTGCCGATCTGATTCCTACGGTGTTTACCGGAGAAGGACTTGCCGAGACCTTGCTTGATCAATGTATCAGAATACCCCTCCCCAGGGACGCAAAGAAGCCCTGCGTAAAGATCTTGCAACCGGGATTGATATGGTGACTTTTACCAGCTCTTCGACGGTACGCAATTTCTTGACCATGGTTGAGGCCAAAGATAGTGAAGAATTGCGAACTCTTTTTGATGGTGTGAAAATCGCTGCAATTGGTCCGATTACCGCAAAAACGGTCACCGATAACGGTCTCAAGGTTGATGTCCAGCCCGAAGAATATACCATCAATGCTTTGACCCGAGCTATTGTCGATAGCTTTAAAGAAACAAACACGCCCAAATGACACGGAGTGTCCTGCCCACAGGAAAAGCCTGATGTTTTTATTGGTGCTGGTACCGTAAGATTCTTCTGCTTTACGGTACCAGTGCCACATCCTCGTTGTTACTCTTTTCTGATAAGATCAAGAAGCTCTTCGGAACTCATCTTGGCACTCATATCACTTCCTTCGAGCAGTGTTCCTGCAAGATCACGTTTTTCTTGATGAAGACGAACGATCTGTTCTTCAATAGTATTCTTGCAAACCAGGCGATAAATGGTCACTGGCCTGGTTTGGCCAATACGATGGGCTCGATCTGAGGCCTGGTCTTCGATGGCAGGATTCCACCACGGGTCCATGTGAATAACATAATCGGCAGCGGTGAGATTAAGCCCAAGTCCGCCTGCTTTTAAGCTGATTAAAAAGACATCTCCTTCACCATTTTGAAAGGCTTCGACACGTTTTTTTCTCAGTGCAGAGGGCGTCTTGCCATCGAGGTATTGGTAGTGGATTTGTTCCTGGTCAAAAAAATCTCTGATAATTTGGAGATGACCAATAAACTGGCTGAAGACCAGCACCTTATGGTGGCTGTCGATAAGCTCTTTGATGAGAGAAGAAAAAACCTCAAGCTTGGCACTTTGTATCGAACTGTTTGCATCGAGCAATCGCGGATTACAGCAGGCCTGACGCAGTTTCATGATCTCAGCAAGAATCTGGATATGACGGCCTTTTTTCTCTGTGCTGCTTTCAAAAAGTTCCAAGGCATTTTGCCGTAATGCCTCGTAAAAAACCCGCTCTTCAGGGCTCATGGATACTTCCAGAGTCACCTCGGTGCGTGATGGCAGCTCTTCGAGAACCTGGGACTTGATGCGCCGCAGAATAAATGGCCGAATCAGTTTTTTCAGTTTGATTCGGGCCTCTCTATTCTGGTGACGTTCAATCGGAATTGCAAAACGATCATTAAAGCTATTCAACGAGCCCAACAGACCAGGATTGATAAAGTGAAACAAGTTCCACAACTCACCGAGATGATTTTCAATGGGCGTTCCTGTGGTAATAAGCCGAAACTTGGCGCGCAAAGCCATCGCAGCCCGGGATCGCTTGGTTGCTGCATTTTTAATAGCCTGGGCCTCATCGAGAATAACCGTCTGCCAGGAAACCTCTTTGAGTAATTCCTCTTCTTGTTGCAGCAAAGTATAGGTGGTTATCAGCAGATCAAAACTGCCCAACCCTTCGATAACCGTTCGGCGGTCTTTGACTGCAAGAGTCTTGCTCGTTAAGGTCGGCGTAAATTTGATGACCTCACTGAGCCAGTTATTGGATACAGACGTAGGGGCCACCACCAATGAAGGGCCATCCGCCGCATTCTTCAACACGATAGCCAGAGACTGTAACGTCTTACCAAGTCCCATATCATCGGCCAGACAGCCGCCGACACCCCAGTGCGCCAGTCGAGCCAGCCAGTCGTAGCCCTGACGTTGGTAATCTCGCAATTCAGCCTGGAGGGTTGACGGCACCTCTGGCTGGAAGTCCTCAAGAGTATTCAGCCGTGCCAAATGCTCATTCCATTCCCGATCGCCTGTGGTTTTTGCGTTGCTGGTGAGTTTTTCAAGAGGCAGTGCTGCCAGAGAATGAATCAGAACTTCCTCCTCACCCTCAGCTCCTTCAGAGTAAACAAGAACATCTTCGAGGCGTTTTTTGAATTCCTGGGTGAGAGCGACAAACTGACCATCGCCAATTTCAATGAAACGTCCTGTGGCCGTTCTTGCCTTGGCAAGAAGTTCTCTCAGTTCGATGACATGTTCCTGGTCAAGCTCAAGCTGACCACTGAGAGCAAACCAGTTATGGCGGTTGGTACGGATCTTCAGATTGAGATTTTCCAGCGACGCCTGATGGCTGATACGCAGTTTTTCCCCCTCAGGCCATTCGATAACAACCTTGTCTCGGATGGCCTGTAACTCAAGTAAGGCCTGGAGACAGTCATCCGGGTCCTGAAGATGCCATTCCCGCTCTTTTTCCTGTTCCAGATCCATAGCAAGATCAAAAATCGGGCAGAGCTCTTCAATATCCCTGGCCTTTTTTTCTTCAAGAGCAAGATCTCGACGGGTTCGCAGGCGCCGCCCATTGACCTCTGCCATGATATTTTCAACACCCTGACCGGGTTTTAAGTAATGGCCGCCTTCGCGAAACGGTTTCACAAACATTTCCAACCGAAACCCAGTAGAATAAGGAGAAAGATGCATATAAATTGTGGAATCAGCGTCCACAAATTCGATATCACCGACACCGCTATGATCTGAGGCAATAGCCGAATGCACCGTCATAAACGAAGAGATATTGCCGATCGCAGTCAAAACCTGCTCACTGGCCTCTTTAGGCACAGTAAGACCCTCTGGCCCGGTAATTTGAGCAATACGACGATGATTCTCATCAATGCGAATGAGTTTGATCCGGTTTGGCGTTTCTTTGTGGATGGTAATATTTTGTGGCGAAAGCGGTTGGGCAAACCGAATATGGAGGGTATCGCCACGTTCTTCAACCAGGAGCTCTGGTTCTCCCAGACTCAATTCAACCGGAGTCTCCGGGGAATTCGCTAAAAAAAGAAGAGGATGCCCCACCATAGCAACAAGAGCCCTTTCCATTTCAAGTTGGTACTGTCCTCCCTGGAAAGTATTACTGGTAATCTTCTTGATGGCGTTACATATCTTACGATCTTGAGCAGTTAAAAAAGGTAATCTCTTATTTTCATACAACCTGGCAAGGGCAATGGAACGACCTTTCGACCAGTTGCCGTCATTGCGCCGTTTTTGTTCTTTGGGGGTAACAAGAACAGGATCTTTTTTCAGGTTCATCAGCCAGATCAGCCTGGTCGTATTGGGTTCTTCTCCATTTTTTTCAAGCCTTGTGGCATGAATTAACGCCTCAAGACTTCTTCGCCAGGGTTCCTTCGGCTGCAACAAAGGCAGAAGTTTCGGAAAACGAGGTTCAGCATCTTGTAAAGAAACTGTTTCAAAATATTCATGCTGTACTCTACCAAGTATTTCCGCAAAAAAAGCGGCCAACAAAAGATAGTTATTCTCTTGCGCCTTTACAAAAGACTCGTTGATTTGGCTCTGGAGCTCAGGATCTAGAGTGTTGTGTAACCAATACTGACAGAGGGCAGCAAAAAGCAGCTCCAGTCCTGCGGCGGTGGGAGCGACAAAATCAGTGATGTGGCCTGACCCGTTTATGTTATCAAGTACTGTGGCCAAACGTTGATAGGAAGCATTTTCCGGAGCAGATTCAAAAAGTGTACAGGCAGTAGCGATGCGTTCTGCGATCGTAACATAACCCGATTCTCCATATTCTTTGAGCATAAACAGGATATAAAATAGTCCTGTCGGGCCAAAAAAAGCAACCTTGTCCGTGCCACTGAGTTCTCGTAAAAAATCAAGATCTTCCTGGTATGTTTGAGCAGCCTGAAGTTGATCATTTTCCAGAAAAAAGATCGTACCAAGGGCACCTGTCCCCTGGAATGATTCCTGAAACTGGTTAACAAGCTGCTTTGCCTTGTCCAACTCCCCTTCTATCAGGAGCTGTGTAAAAAGAAGCCTGTGAAAAGGCAGGTTTTCATCGTTTGAGATCTGTGGCGAGGAGCATTGCCTCTCAAGATAAGCAACAACCTCTGGAGAGGCAACAAGCGCATTTCGACAATATTCGAGAACGTTATTCAACAGATAAAACCGAAATGAAGCTGGGAGACTGTCAAGCCACTCTTCATCAAAGGGTCTGGCGCAAACCTGCATCATTATTGGCAATGCGGTATTGATTTTTTTACATTGGCTCTCAACGAATGCAGTGGCACTATCTATGAGCTCAAAGTCCTCAGTATAAATACCAATGCGCAATTCTCTGATGGCCCGCCAACACCGGGTAGACCATTTGCCATGATAATAAGATAAGGGTGCCTCTTGACGCACCGCACTGGCATAGCGTGCAAACGAACCTTCGGCCACGGCATATTTACTCAGAACTTCAACAATTTCTGCAGCACATTGTCTCTCTTGATTGAGCAGGCCAATTTTTTCAAATTTATTGAAATAATGATTGATGGTTATTGCCGTTGGTCGATTACCTCGAGGATTTTTAAATTGAAGTCTGCGCAGGCAGTTAACAACAAGGCTGGCATGTACCGGCTCATAAAAAATAGAGAGCAGTTGCAGAAGAGATTTTTCAAACAGGCTGAGTTCCTGATATTTGGCTGCAAGAGAGCTGTCTTTCGGCATATCACATTGTTTCAGTTACTGTCAGGGAGCAACTCACCCTGAAATATTTTTCAAAAAAGAGGGGAGCCATTATAGCATTGTCGCCACAGTAAGAGAACAAAAAAAGTCCTGGCAAGGAAGCTCCCCTGCCAGGACTTTAAGCAAAGCAACAAGAGCGCAAACCTACAGACTTCTGTGCTGTGTTATTTTTGCCTTCTTTTGCAGATTGGCGACAAAGGCATTAAGAAGTTCTTGTTTTTTGTTATTAGTCAACATCTGCTGGTACCGGGACAGATCGGTTTCATCTGTTATTTCTGGAATCTCTTGCCCGGCAAACTCATAGACATAATACGTTTCTTCAACAACACCAACCTCCTTAGGGCACGATGCTGCTTTCGACAAAGCGAAAACCTGGGCAACCAGTTCTTGTGGAAAGACAGAGTCGTTGGGTTTATTCCGTTCTAAAAGACCTGAATTCTCAAGAGAAAGCCCCATCTCTTTGCCAAGATCAGCAAAAGATTCACCTGCGGTTATCTTTTGCAATATGCCATCCGCAGTTTCTTTGGCCTTCTCAACAGCTTTCGCATGAATAAAATCCTTGGTCGCCTGATCTATAACATCAGCGAGAGGCGGAGTCTCAGGTTCCTTAAGCTGTTTCGCAAAAAGAATAAAATATCCGTTGCTGGTTGCGATAATAGAACTCAACTCTCCAGCTTTTAACGTAAAGGCTTTATCAACAAGCGTAGTATCACCGGCAAAAGGCACTGGTGGAGCAGATCGGGGAAAGAATGCAGTGCTTTCGATTGGTTGTTCTTTGTTGGCCTTACCATAGGCTGCGATGCTTCCTGCCCCGATAATTTGTTCATAGGCGGTGGTGGCCAGCTGTTTCGCAAGAGGTTTCGCCTCTTTTTGCTGTAAGGTATGAATGATAGAATCCTTTACCTCATCAAAAGATTTCGTTGATGCAGGCTGAATTTCTTCGAGTTTTATTATGTGATAGCCAAAAACAGTTTTCACAACCTCGCTGATTTCGCCGGGCTGCATATCGAAAACTGCTGTGCCAAATTCTGGAACCATCCGATTTTTATCAAAAAAGCCCAGATCTCCACCACTCTCAGCACTCGGCCCTTCAGAACGCTCTTGAGCCAGTTTCGCAAAATCATCGGTATTTTTGGCAAGAGCCAGAATCTCTTTGGCCTGTTGTTCTTTTTCGGCCTGTACCTCTTTGGAATCACTCTCCGTTGACCGAACCAGGATATGGCGGGCACGACGCTTTTCCGGAGTGGAATATTGTTTGATATTAGCAGTATAATATTCCTTTGCTGCTGTTTCATCGATAGCAATTTTGGCTCCAACTGTATCAAACGGAAAGGCGATATAATCAAGCTGTATCTCGGGTTCCGTGCGATAGCGAGCACCATTTTCCGTATACCATTCCTTGAGAGTCGCTTCTTCGACCTGCACCGCATCGCTAAACGCTTCTGGAACAACCGAAACAAAACGCACTGCAACTTTTTTATTGTCCTGTCGATAAAGCTCCTCGACCTCAAAGGCTGCAGCACTCGTGACAAAATCACCAATGGCACCAATGGTCTTTTCCGTGAGCATATCAGAAGCCATATTGGCTTCAAACTTTGTCGCAGTAAGCCGATTTGCAGCAAGAAGAGACGTATATTTTTCCATCGAAAAAACACCATTCTCCTTGAATTGCGGCATCGCGTCCACAGCCTCTCTGATCTCCTCTCTGCTTACAGCAACGCCCATCGCTGCAGCCCCCTGTCGAAGCAGCTCGGTCTGAATAAGCTGATTGATAACCTGCTGTTTTATTCCCAAATTTTCCGCAAGACCTTTAGGAATAGTCCCACCAAACTGGCTGGCCATCCTTTCATAGGCTCGATCATAGGCCTGTTGAAACTCTTGAAATGATATTTCAACACCATTAACAATAAGAGCCGCTTCACGGTTGTTCATTAAATTGGTGCCAACTCCCCAAAAAATAAAAACGAGAGCAATAACAACAACAATGGCCTGGATAAAGGTAGATTGTGCTTTGTTACGAAGGATTTGAAGCATGGGTACACGTATGTTGGATTGTAAATAGAAAAGAACCCGTGGATTCGTACATACCATGATCACGAGCCACAGAGTCTCCAGATTTTTTCGAGGAATTGGTTTACTCTTTCCGTGTGTTCTCTGCAAGAAAAAACCTGAGAAGAACCGAAACAGAGCTGCCAACAGCAAAAAAAAACCTTCGATCCCCAAAAAAGATATTCATTTGTTTGACAAAACGCTCTCAAACGATACAATCTCCACCTGTATATTTCTCAGGGCGAGGTGAAATTCCTCACCGGCGGTATCTCGAATTTTCGAGGAGCCCGCGAGCGCTTCAATACAAATTATTGAAGGTCAGCAGATTTGGTGAAAATCCAAAGCCGACGGTTACAGTCCGGATGGAAGAGAAACAGTCAAGGCAAAATTCTCGTTTGCCTTATCGCTGTATGCTGTAATAAAACAGCCCCTTCGACGCCCTGATTCATGAAAATATCAACTATCAAGGAGCTATCTCATGAGTCAGAATTTGCTTTCCAGTTTTGGTACTCCCGCACAACGTGTGCAACGCGCCCTTTTCTCTTTGCAACACGGCAATGGTGTTTTGGTTACCGATGATGAAGATCGAGAAAACGAAGGCGACCTCATTTTTTCCAGTCAATTTCTTTCCGTAGAGCAAATGGCCCTGCTCATTCGAGCATGTAGCGGTATTGTCTGCCTATGTCTCACAGAAGAAAAAGTCAAGGCCCTTGGCCTACCGATGATGGTCACAGAAAACACCAGCAAATACCAAACAGCTTTTACGGTATCCATTGAAGCGCGAAATGGGGTCACCACGGGTGTTTCTGCCGCAGACCGTGTTTGCACAATCAAAGCAGCAACCAAAGAGAACGCTGGGCCTGCAACCATCAGCAGTCCAGGCCACGTTTTCCCGCTGCGAGCAAAATCTGGCGGAGTTCTCGAAAGAAGAGGACATACCGAGGCAACCATTGATCTGATGCGCCTTGCACATCTGCAACCTTCAGGTGTCTTATGCGAATTAACCAATGATGATGGAACCATGGCAAGAATGCCGGAGGTCATTCGTTTTGCAGCCATACATGGTTTCCCTGTGGTAACCATTGCCGATCTTGTTGCCTATAGAAAAAAGCATGAACATAGAGAGTAACACAAAAAAACACGATCCAGGAAACCTTTTATAACACAAAGTTATTCGATCAAAATCGGACAAGGCTGCAAAAAATATAGACATATACAAAAAAAAGTGTATTATCTCCCGGTAGTCTGCGGTGGCCCAAAGATAAAAAAAGAGTATTTCCACTTTTTTTAATGGTCCGCCGCCAGCAAGGAAAGTTTTTTTAGTGACGTCACAAAACATGACGTATACTTGAGAGAAAAACATTTGAAATACCAAGGTGTTAAGAAACACTTTATGGTTACGCATAAATGGCTTTTCCATCACTTGACAAACTTTTCACCCTATAGTATTAACCCATAGTGGTTCTCAGCAGAGTCCAGAAACGGTATAAACCACAACGTAATATTTCAAGGAGGATTGAAATGCCAACAATCGAACATAATGGCAAAAGCTTTACTGTAGATGAGGATGGTTTCCTGCTCAAAGGTATGGATGAATGGAATGATGAGTGGGTCGATTATGTCAAGGCTTCTGAAGGTATCTCAGAGCTGACCGATGAACATCAGAAAGTTATCGACGCTCTTCAAGAGTACTACAAGAAAAACGGTATTGCTCCGATGGTACGTATTCTCTCCAAAACCACCGGTTGCCCAAGCCTACAGGTTGCGTCTAATTCATAAACGCCGAATCTGTTATTTAAAGAGGGACATCACATTGTGGTGTCCCTCTTTTTTTATTGCAACAAATAGAGCAATGAAAAAACTTAACGAAAATTCCTTACAAGAACAAGATCATACTATGCAATAAAGGCTTTTAAGATAACAACCACAAGAAACAGTACATTTCCTCTTAAAAACACATTTCACAAAGCCGTTGTCGATAAAGAGTCAGATCATGGTCACAACTTCCACAAAAAAGCCTGCAATCCCCCATGGACTGGGAATTTTTCTCTTCGATGGTAAAGCTGCCATCCTGATTCTGAACGTAGTGAGTCGTAGTGACAATATCGTCAGTAATTTCAAAAAAGTCTCTCTCGTTTCCACAATGAGGACATCGAAAACGGTTAACGACATACGGTTTAGAAAACACCATACCGAAAAATATACCAAACTTATTTCTTCGTTTTTTCGGACTTCTGTTGCGAATCAGCTGCCTGCACTGTAGCCTTTTTCCCAATTTCACCAAGCAATTCTTGCGTTGCGGCCTTTATCTCACCATCAAGAATAGCCCCTGGCTCGACTGTCAAACTCCCAGCCTCTATGCGACCATGAATAGAACTGCTTTTTTGGGCTATAACAATGTTTGCTCGCACATTACCTTCGAGGCAACCAAAACAACTCAGCGATGCCACGTTGACATCTCCAGAGATCTTTCCAGATTCACTGAGGATGAGATGCTCACCATTGATATTTCCATGAATTGCCCCATCAATACGGGTCTTACCTGAAAAAACGATTTCTCCGGTGATACTCATGTTTTTATCAATAATAGAAGAAATTGCCTCACTTTCTACTTTTTGCATCTCTTTTTGTATTCCACCTTTTTTATTACTAAACATTGCCCTTATTTTTTCTTTGCCTTTACAGCCTTTTTAAGAAGCTTTGCAACCTGGAGATATTTTGCCGGATTAACAGGCTTTTTATTATAACGAATTTCATAATGGAGATGCGGACCAGTAGAACGCCCGGTACTCCCAAGCTGCCCAATAAGTTGCCCCCTGGTCACTCGATCCCCCTTGGCAACGACATAATTCTGAAGATGCCCATAAGCAGTACTATAGCCATGACTATGATTGATTTCTACATAGTTGCCAAAACCGCCATTCCTCGACGCACGCGTCACAATTCCATCGGCAGGGGCATAAATCTTTTGACCGCGCTTACCCTTGATATCAACACCTTCATGAAAACTTCTTTTTTTATTAATAGGATCAATTCTTTTCCCAAACCCAGAAGTTATCGGGCCATTGACAGGCTGTCCGAGCGGAAGATGACGAATAGTAGCCAAATAGGCATCCGCTTTATAGAGCAAATTATCATGAGCCTCAGCTTTTACAGGAATATAGGGGCCACCACTACTTTCTCCACAGCTTTTATCATCAGAAACATTTATGCCAATATTCTCAAAAATCGTTCCCATGATCTTGCTTCTTTCTTCAAGCTCACTTACTGCTGTAGAAAGAAGCCGCTCTCGTTCTTCACGATGGAGCATTTCCTGTTTGGCATTATCAAGTTTGAGCGTCGTAATTTCTAGATTCAACCGTGCTCTCTCCTCATCAGTAAGCCGCTTATTTTTAACAAGAGCTGCTTTACTGTGCTTGACCTGACTCTCAAGTGCAACCAATCGTTGGCTAATTTCTTTATTTTTGGTAAAAAGGAAATATGAAAAGACGGTGCCAGTAACAAAAAAAGCCATCAAGCAGAAAGTAACAACCAGAAAAGAAGAAATTTTCTTCGTACTACATGGGAAACGCCTTATTTTACCGCATTCCCCAATAATCATAATATGAAATTGTTTGTTCATTGCTCGTAAAGACGAAGAAATCGTATATAAATTTGGGAACCCTTACCTCTTCATGCACAGAACCACCAACAGAACCTCGAAAGCCATAAAACCAAAACATTTCTTGACTTTCCTCGTACCATGCTGAACGTAAAAACTGCCCGTATTTTATACATGGAGCAGCTCTTTTTTTCAACATAAAAGGCTCCTGAAAAAATATTTGCGTCTATAAAGACACTACTTCACGCCAAACAATCATAGTGTGAAATAACAACAAGATATCAATCTAGAAAACACCTTCATTTTTTAACAGGATAAACAATGGCAAACTTGATGACCTGTCAAGGGGTAACCAAGTCCTTTGGAGCACAACTCCTTTTTACAGATATAGCTTTCACCATTAGCGGTGGAGATAAAATTGGACTTATTGGCCCAAATGGCTCTGGAAAATCCACATTATTAAAAATTCTCTGCGGTTCTGAAGAATCTGACCAGGGAAGTATTGTGCTGCAAAAACACATCTCTTTAAGCTATCTTGCTCAGGTTGATACATTTCAAGAGACGTTGAGTTGCCAGGAAAATTTATTACTGGCACTCGAAGGAAGTGAGCTTGAAGAGGCAGAGCGTCTCCATCGTGTTCAGGCCTTACTCAGCCGGGCTGAATTTACCAACGAGAATACCCCAGTAGCTGCTCTTTCCGGTGGCTGGCGAAAAAGACTGGCCATTTGCAGAGCCCTCTTACCCGAACCAGACATCCTGGTCATGGATGAACCGACCAACCATTTGGATCTTGATGGCATTCTCTGGCTGGAACGTCTTTTAAATACCGGAGCAATCGCTGGCCTGCAGGCCTGGTTATTGGTGAGCCATGACAGACGATTTCTAGAAAATTGTACCAATAGAATCATTGAACTTTCTGCAAAATACCCAAACGGTTCCCTCCAGGTCGCAGGAAATTATTCCAGGTTCCTTGAAGAACGAGACCATTTTCTACGCTGTCAGGAGGAAAACGAGGCCCGGCTGTCTAACAAGGTGCGCAGAGAAACGGAATGGTTACGCAGATCGCCGAAGGCAAGAACAGGAAAAGCCCAATATCGCATCGACGAAGCCCATCGCCTCCAAGATGAACTCGCAGAAGTGCGGAGCCGAAACAGCACTCAAAAAACGATCCAGATTGATTTTGATACGACTGGTAGAAAAACAAAGAAATTACTTGAGGCGGTGGGCATAGCAAAAAGCTACGGTGAAAAACCTTTATTTACAGATCTTGATATTCTCCTCTCTCCAGGAACCCGGCTGGGCATTTTAGGCCGAAATGGTTGTGGAAAATCCACCTTAATGCAAATTCTGGCCGCAGCAGATCAAGCTGCTGGCTCAAAGCCAGACAAAGGCCGAATTACTGTAGCCAACAATATACAGATAGTCAGCTTTGACCAAAAACGTGAAAAAATCAATCCCACCCTAACATTAAAACAAGCTCTCGCCCCAGAAGGCGATTCTGTTGTCTATCAGGGGCGATCATTACACGTTGTTTCCTGGGCCAAAAAATTTCAATTTTCCCCAGAGCAACTGGAAACCCCTGTCGCACAACTCTCAGGAGGCGAACAGGCTCGAATCTTGCTTGCCGACATCATGCGTTGTCCTGCAGACATCCTCCTTCTTGACGAACCAACCAATGATCTGGACATCGCCTCTTTAGACATCCTCGAAGAGGGGCTTCTCGATTTCCCAGGAGCCTTGGTTCTGGTCTGTCATGATCGTTTTTTACTCGACAGAATTTGTGACAAGATACTTGGATTCAACGGCAACGGAGAAGCCGCCTGGTATGCCGATTATCGCCAGTGGCTCAATGCGTGCGCCTCAGATAACACAAACGCAAAAGCCCCAAAAAAATCCGACACTTTACAAAAAAAGAATCCGCAGAAAAAAAAGACCGTACGACTCACCTACATGGAGCAGCGTGAGTATGAGACAATCGAAGAACGTATTGCTGCAGGCGAAGAAGAAGTGGCCACATTACAAGAAAAGCTGAACCAACCCAAAATCGCCGCAGATACTACCCAACTCACCGAATGCTGGGAACAATTAGAAACTGCAAAAAATACCGTAGATAGCCTCTACGCCCGATGGGATGAATTAGAGCAAAAAAAGAATACTCAATGATTGGTTGCATGTAAGCCAACGCAAGACGTGCTTAGGGTTGCTTTTTTATTTTAGAGTTTCCCTAAAAAATATTTCTGGATTGCTGCACCAGCCTTTTCCACATCCTGTTTGCTGATATCAAGATGGGTTACCAGACGCAGAGGTGTTCCCGGGTTAATCAAAATCTGTTGCTGCTTGAGTGCTTCTGCAAGAGGAGCGACATCATGCCGGAAAATGTCCACAAAAACCATATTGGTTTGCGTTTCATGAACAGTAATATCTTCTATATTGGCAAGAATCTCGGCCAAATATGCTGCGTTCTCATGATCCTCCACAAGTCTTTGGATATGATGACGTAGGCTATAAAGCCCCGCTGCGGCGAGAAATCCCGCTTGTCGCATACCACCACCGGCCACCTTACGCCAACGTCGTGCCCGTGCTATAAACCCTTTATTTCCACAAAGAACAGAACCAACCGGCGCTCCCAATCCTTTAGAAAGACAGACCGAAACGGAATCAAAATATTGGGTAATCTCCCGAGGAGCAACCTGTAATTTCACCGCAGCATTGAGGAGCCTGGCTCCATCAAGATGCAAAGCAAGCCGATGCTGCTGCGCCAACTCGGCAACTTTAGGCAAGTACTCCATAGGAAGCACCCGGCCATTTTGGGTATTTTCCAGACAGAGCAGTCGGGTACGGGCAAAGTGAAAATCGTCTGGTTTAATCTTACGGGAAACCTCAGCAAGATCCAGGGTGCCGTCCGAGGAAAACTCAATAGGCTGAGGCTGGATAGAACCAAAGACAGCAGCCCCGCCACCCTCATAAAGATATGTATGCGCACTCTGACCGACAATATATTCGTCACCCCGTTCACAATGTGCCAACAGGGCTATGAAATTACTTTGGGTACCACTGGCAACAAAAAGAGCCTCTTCAAAGCCAAACATCTCAGCAGCAAACTCCTGAAGCGTATTAACCGTCGGATCATCGCCATAAACATCATCTCCAACCACAGCATCACTCATCGCACGACGCATTGCGGCAGTAGGTCGAGTAACAGTATCACTTCTGAGATCAATTATATTTTGCATAGAGGCTCCAATACGAGCAAAAACGAAAGAATGACTTCCAGAAATATACCAAAACACATAAAATAATTAGTGAAACATTATAATCAAGCAACATTCCACCAATTATTTGAGACGTTCACCCAAAGCACTAGAAAGTTGCTTCAATTTTTGCAATATCAAGCATTTTCGCCACTTTCTCAGCCATCGAAGCATCTGGATAGCCCATGGTTTCAATGGTCAGAGCCTTACCACCACTCAAGGTAAAAGTCAGCGTTCCCATGCCGCTCATTGGCTCTTGAATAAATTGCCCCTTATAGCCCTTTGCGATAACAAGTTTTGCATTGCTGCCAGCCTCCATAGCACCAAAGGCTGCAGCCATACCCATCAGGGCACCTAATCCTGCTCCACCGGAAGCACGTTCACCACCCATAAGACTGATGGTCACACGGTGTTGACCATCTGTATCACTATAAACTCTACTCATGCCACGAACCCCCAAAACCTCTCCACCCTCATCAGGCATGGCTTTCATGCCATCAATACTCTCAGGAAACAAATTCTTCATGCCCTTCAAGTGCAAACTGACGATCTCTTTTCGAGCCCAATCAAGATCTTCCAAGGCTTTAGAATAACGTTTTGCACTATAGTTATCCTGGGCTGATTCGAGCAAGGTGGTAACATCATCAGCCTGAGCTGTTGCAAAAACAAAAAGGCCAAAACAACCGGCAACGATAAGGTGTATCCAATTTTTTTTCATAATTTCTCCTTCAATGAATCTTTATCAGGCCTCGGTATTCAAAGGAGCTCTCCCTTGCACACCTCAAACAGTCAAGAATTTCTCTCCTTCCCACTCTACACCCTCAAAAAAAATATTCCGAGAATAAATCTCCCACGACAGAGGAAATAGGGAAAACTCAATTATGCCGCACTCTCACAACCTCTCCCCTTTCAAACAACAACGTACAACCGCTTTAAAAAAACACGAACAACATCAACAAGTGTTCATGAAATCAAAATTCAGCAATCACAGCCTATGATCTTGCACAAAAAATCCAAAATAATGATTCCAGATAACAACCACATTCCGCAAAAAAACAAAAAGTTATCATCACACAATAGTCCATCATACATCCCAACCTGACACAACCTTTCCCTCGAATAAGCACGAGTTCTTTTTAGATAATCCCCTGCAAAACCTCTCCTCTGTAACGCAGCTAAATAATGTTTTCCCCATAATTCTGTTGCTTTTGGGCACTGTATATGCTAAAGGCGTGTAATGTCCTCGTTCAAAATCCCTTTATGTGTCTGCGACTTTACAGGTGGCCTGTGACGCAAACGTATCGGAGATTGATTTTGCAACGACGACAACCAGTCAGCCAGCAG
>PDWJ01003967.1_pt1 | contig 17079 bp, 15 predicted proteins | sample 1430881 | NCBI WGS metagenome assembly PDWJ01 (sample SAMN01162460, study PRJNA174530) | Oral metagenome, whole genome shotgun sequencing project. | biome: Marine environment; feature: Marine mammal; material: Swab sample of the gingival sulcus; isolation source: swab sample of gingival sulcus...
AATATTTCGATCCAGGGCCGATGTTTTTTCGAGCATGCAAAAAAACAAAAAAAGTATTGACAAGGCATAGCTAAGATTGTTATTAAAAAACCAAACTTGATGCGGCATACTGGAAAAACTAACATCTAACTGTCGAAAGAACTTTATGCTCCGGAGGCACTGCTACTATGATCAACAGATTCATACCAAGGCCGGAACTGAAAACTTCAACCCCTCTCAACAGTGATATGCCCGGGCCTTAGATTATCTGTTCAAAGGCGGTTGACAACACTTAGGCAGCAGGATCGTTTACCTGACCGGTAATGTTCAGCAAAGTTAGCAATAATTAAACCATTAAATTATGGAGAACGATATGAAAAAGAGTATTTTTGCGGTATTGGTAACTGGATTATTTTTGCTTGGAATGGCTGGCTCTGCAAGCGCGGTACTACTGGACTTCCCTGTATATCCTGATGGCAGCGGGTATGTCACGCTTGGCACAGACATGGAGTGGGAAGACGGATATCTTTATACTAACATCAACACCGAGCCTTCAGCAGACCTGTTCTTTAACGATACAGTATATCTCAATGAGTTCCAAATGGGCGGCGGTGATGGTATCGCAACGGTTACGGGACAGGACTGCTCAGAAGAAAAGAAAGATAATGGAAAAGAACAGATCATCGTCATGATCTGACTCCCATTCCGAAGTTAAACAAGCCCGGCCTGACTGGCCGGGCTTTTAGTATTTAAGGAGAGAAAATGAAAGCTTATGTCATTTCAGGGATCACGCTGCTGCTGTTGATTTCCCTTCTCATACCGGGGCAGGCGTTTGCGGGCAAGACCGCTAAAAAAATGAGCCCCAAAGCGTATATTCTGAGCATTGATCAGACCAAGGCTAAATCTGCACTGAACACCATTTTAAAAACCCAGAAAGAGATTGGCCCTAAACGGTTTACCACGCTTTCCAAGTACACGGGCCGCGATTACTATGTGGTAAACATCAAAGACACAGAACAGCGCTTAAAAAAACAATTATTAAAAATCAGTGAAGATGCCCCCGGTGTTACCTTGTCCCCACCCGCTTACCGCTATTTTGACAACACCCTTCCCAATGATCCCGAATTTGCCAGGCAATGGTGTCATGTCAACCTGGTGACCAAAGGGTTTGACATGGCGTCTGACGCGGCCTGGGAGATCACCACAGGGTCCAGTGATGTCATTGTGGCTGTGCTGGATTCCGGCGTGGATTATCTCCATCCTGAGCTTGCGCCCAATATGTGGATTAATGAAAATGAGATTGCCGGTAACAATATTGATGATGACGGCAACGGATATGTGGACGACATCTACGGCATTGATACGGGCTGTAACGATAGCAACCCCATGGATTTTCACGGACACGGCACCCATTGCGCAGGTATCATCGGCGCTGTGGGCAACAACGACCTGGGCGTTGCAGGGATCAACTGGCAGGTGAAACTCATGGCCGTCAAAGGGTTTCCCCTGGAGGGTCCCATGTCCATGGAGATGGAGCTTGAGGCCCTGAACTACATCCTTTATATGAAAACAGAAGCCAACTGCAATATTGTGGCGGTCAATGCCTCATTTGGGTATTCAGGAGCACCGGACACCAATGAGCGGGATGCGATTGACGCCCTTGGCCAGGCCGGCATTCTCTTTATTGCCGCCGCAGGCAACGAAGGCGAAGATAATGATGGAGACCCTCAGTTCGTCCACTATCCAAGTTCCTATGATCTGGACAATATCATTGCCGTAGCAGCCACCACTGAATTGGGCGGGCTGGCCTCATTTTCCAATTACGGGGCCACCAGCGTTGATTTAGGCGCCCCGGGGGATGAAATTCTGAGCACCATGCTGCATACCGTCGAGACCATAAGCTATGACGTAAATCCGGAAACGGCGGTATTCTATGATGATCTTGAATCCGGGGCTGTTAATTTCACCCTGGAAGGGCCCTGGGCCATCACCGAAGAAAACGCATCCACCCCGTCCCACGCCTTGTCGGACAGCCCCGGCACCGACTATGGCGTTTCTTCTGATGTTGCAGCCACCAGCCGTATCATCGACCTTTCAGGTGAGACCACAGAATTGGCTCTGGGGTTAAAGGCCATGCATGAGATTGAACTTGCGTGGGACAAGCTGCAGGTGTGGTACCTTGCCCCGCCAATATTGGGAGACATCGCACAGGACGCCATTATTCCCCAAGCCTGGCGCATTACCCAGGAGAACGCCGCGTCAGGGAACTCTTCCTGGACAGACAGCCCGGGCGGCAACTACAGCAGCAATACAAATCAATGGCTGCTCTCCCCGGTGGTGGATCTGTCATCGGCCCCTGATAACATCCAGTTCAGTTTTAAGCTCACCGGTGAGATCGAAGGGCTTCACGATTCGTTTACGGTATATTTCAGTGGCGACAACGGTGTGACCCGGTCAGAACCTGTATTCTCCATTGACGGAGACTATTCAAGCGGCTGGCAGGAATTTTCAGCAGTCATTCCGGAAGCCTACCGGACAGATACGTTCCGGGCCATATTTGTGCTGACCTCTGATGACTCCGTTAACAAGGACGGATATTACCTGGATGACATTAAAATTGCTTCAGGCGATGAGGTTCTTTTCTATGATGATGTTGAAAACGGTGTTGGTCTGTGGCGGGAACCCCGCAGTGGCGCGGTGTTTCCTGTCCCGAGCAAATGGGAAGCGGCCGGAGAATTTTCCGGCAGTTCCGAGGGCTGTTTTAAATCATACGCCTATGAGATCCCTGAAAAATATTTCTGGGACGGATTCAGATTTAAATTTGTTATGCATTCGGACAGCGGTAACCAGATGGACGGGGTCTATATTGACGACATCGGTATTGGTCTGCCCGAAAAGATCTATGGGTATAAATACATGAGCGGCACCTCCATGGCCACACCCCAGGTGACCGGCGCTGCCGCCCTGGTTGCCGCAGCCTTTGGGGGGATCAGTGCAGATGACATCAAAACCCGGATCCTTGACGGTGCGGTGCCTGTTAACGTTCTTGCGGGCAAAACCCTTACCGGCCGCCACCTGAACCTGTTCGGCGCACTGTCCGACCTCTCCCTTGATTCGGATAACGACACCATACCTGACTATCTTGACAACTGCGCATTAACCCCCAATACCGATCAGCGGGATACGGATAATGACGGTTTTGGCAATATGTGCGACTGTGATCTGGATAACGACAATATTGTACGGTTCTCTGATTTTTCACTTTTCAGGGAGGCCTGGAATACCACAGACCCAGACGCGGGATTCAGGCCCAGGGCGGTACCGTTATTTACACCGGTGATCTGATTCCGGGACTGCCCTGGGTAAATCTGCCCATCACCACGGGATATGACCGGTTTGCCGAAAGGCTGGTGGACGAAAAAAAACAGATGCTGGACCGGGCCACTGCCCAGGATGCCCTGCTGGTTTTTCCCCATGACGCCGTTCATGCGGCTGCCCGGGTTGAATTCGATCCTGTAAAAAAAACGATACAAGCAGTCAACAGCCATGGACAGCTATTTTGGATCAAAGGCGATATCGGGTTTATGTCAACCCATTATCGCCATGATGCCACCACCAAATATTATCAGTGATGAGGGGAGAAAGGAATACAAAAAACAATGCTTACAGTTGAGTCGGTTTTTGGAAATACAAAATCCAATCTGGGCTTCAGGCAATTTTTAGTAAGGGGGCCGAAAAGAGCAAACGAAAATTTGATCTGATGTGTATTGCGCATAATATCAAGAAAATAGCATCATATTGTGAAATAAATACAATTAATCTTAACTGGGTATCCGCTTAACTCAAGTTTATACCATATATTGTATTGAGTTAATTTTTCAGGCAACAATCTTCTGCCGGGATACCGGTGCGGTTTTAACATACGCTGGTTAACGAACCTGGGTGTTAAATTACAAAAGGCAGACAGGTGAACGGATTCTTTGTTGCAGGAACAGACACTGGCGCGGGTAAAACAATTGTTACTGCCGCTTTGGTGCGCCAAATGCGAATGCAGGGTATAGATGCTGTGCCCATGAAAGTGATCCAGACCGGCGGCGGCTATACCCGGGACGGATACCCGATTTCTCCGGATTTTGAAGTCTATTGCAGTGCCTCATCTTTTATAGGGGCCGGGGATGATATCAAAGATATGGTGCCCATATCATTTTGCGCACCCTGTTCTCCCCATCTGGCATCCCGGATGGAAGGGAGCACGTGTGAAACCGGTCCGGTTCTGGCAGCACTGGAACGACTCTGCTTAAAACATGACTTGGTCATTGTCGAAGGGGTGGGGGGAATCAATGTTCCCCTGTCGGACAGGGTTACAACCCTTGACCTCATAAAAGAAGCGGAGCTGCCTCTTATTCTGGTTATTCGAAACGTTTTAGGGTGTGTCAACCATGCCATCAATACCATCCAGGTTCTAAGATCACATAAGATTCAAATCAGGGGGGCAGTCATGACCGAGACAAACCCCTCCCAGGATTGCGATACATTTATCCTTGAGGATAATCCCCGGATTATCAGCCGGCTCGGCGGCATTCCCATTTTGGGCAGCCTTCCCTTTATCGGGTGGGCCCAGTACGGCACGGAACCGTTCTGGACCGGTCTGGATGTTTACATAAAGGGTATTGCCGGCGCAATTTTAAAGGACGGGAACAATGAATAACACTGAAACCTGTCTGGCTTTTGATAAAAAACATATCTGGCATCCCTATACGTCCATGACCGATCCCATGGACGTTTATATGGTGAAAAGGGCGGAAGGGGTCCATATCCACCTTGCCGACGGCAGGGTCTTAATTGACGGCATGTCTTCATGGTGGGCGGCCATCCACGGGTATAATCACCCCCTGCTGAACCAGGCCCTCCAGGAACAGTACCGGAACATGAGCCATGTTATGTTTGGCGGCCTGACCCATGAGCCGGCCTGCACCCTGGCAGAAAAGTTGATATCCGTTGTCCCCCAGGGACTTGAACATATCTTTTTTTCGGATTCCGGATCCGTTGCGGTTGAAGTGGCCATCAAGATGGCCATCCAGTACCAGCACGCCTTGGGCAATCCCCAAAAAAAGAAGCTGCTTACGGTCAAAAAAGGTTACCACGGGGACACCTTTGGGGCCATGGGCGTGTGCGATCCGGTCCAGGGGATGCACAGCCTGTTCAAGGGCGTACTTTCCGGGGCGTTTTTTGCCCAGGCCCCCCAATGCTCTTTTTTTCACACCTGGGATGAAAGGGATATCGCCGGAATGGCATCGCTTATGGCCGGACACCACCAGGAAATTGCCGCTGTGATACTCGAACCGGTGGTTCAGGGGGCAGGGGGTATGCGTTTTTATCATCCCAATTACCTGAAATCACTTCGTTCCCTGTGCCGGCAATATCATATTCTGCTTATTTTTGATGAAATCGCCACAGGGTTTGGCCGCACCGGAAAGTTGTTTGCCGCCCAGTGGGCCGATACTTGTCCCGATATCATGTGCATTGGAAAGGCGTTGACCGGCGGGTACATCAGTTTTGCGGCAACCCTTGCAACCCCCCAGGTTGCAAGGGGGATATCCTCCAACGGCGGGGTTTTCATGCATGGCCCCACCTATATGGGAAATCCTTTGGCCTGCGCGGTTGCCAATGCCGGTCTTGATCTGTTGATGACCGGAGAATGGCAGGCCCAGGTTGGCGCCATTCAGAATCTGTTGAACGAACATCTTTCGCCAGCCCGGGCTTTGGACGGGGTTAAAGATGTAAGGGTGCTGGGGGCCATCGGGGTGATCGAACTGGAAGAGGCCGTGGAGATGCGGGTTATTCAGGAGATGTTTGTCCAGGCCGGGGTATGGATACGTCCCTTTGGCAAGCTGGTGTATACCATGCCCCCCTATATCTGCGGAAAAGAGGATGTAGTGAGGATTACACAAACGATGTGCCAGGTTGTCCAGACCTATCTAAATAGGAGATAAGGTGGAATGGTTTTTCTGCTGTTATACGTTATCGTACTCCTGGGATTTGGTTTTTTTGAATTTAAAAGAATAAAAAATTTTGATGATTTCATCATCTCGGGCAGAACCCAGGGGACCGGGGGGATTACATACTCCATCCTTGCCACCTGTATCGGGGCCTCTGCCACCCTGGGTGTTGTGTCCACGGCCCGGAAGATTGGATTCCCCGCGTTCTGGTGGCTTGGGGCCGGTGCTGTGGGGCTTTTGCTCCAGTCCTTTTTTTTATCCCGGAAGGTCAGGGAGGTTGGCGCCTATACCCTGCCTGATCTCACCGAAAAACTGATGGGCACAGATGCCAGGTTTCTGACGTCCATCATTGTGGTGACCGCCTGGACCGGTATTATTGCCGCACAATTTGTTGCCGGGGCAAAACTGCTGTCAACCTTCGGGGGCATTGATCCCCGGGTGTCCATCCTTGTGACGGCCCTGGTGATTGTGGCCTATTCGGCCCTGGGCGGGCAGTCATCGGTGATGAAAACCGATCGGGTTCAATTTATTCTATTAGGGGGCGCGATTCTCTTTACCCTGTTTTATCTTTATTCCGGTCATCCGGTGCCCCTGGCAGATATCCGGCTGGATTTGACCAATGGGCAATTTACCCTTGAGAACCTGGTGTATTACCTGTTTGTCGTGGGCGGCAGCTATTTTGTCTGCCCGTTGCTTTTTTCGCGCATTCTCACGGCCCGGGACGCCCAAACCGCCCGGAAGGCCTCGTTTTTGTCGGCCCTGGGCTTTGTTGTCATAAGTGTTGTCATTACGCTGATCGGCATTTGGGCCGCCTTTCACATTGATCCTGCCTATGACAAAGATGTCCTTGGCTATATCATTGCACAGATATTGCCGCCTGCAGGGGGAACCGCCTTGCTCATCGGCCTTGTATCCGCAATCATATCTTCGGCCGACACCTGTCTTTTTGCCGTTGCAAGTATTGTTGAATACGACATCCTCAAGCAGGAGCGGGTCCGGACCACCCGGCTTGTGGTCGTCATTGTCGGCATTTTTTCAGCCCTGCTTGCAATGAAGAATCCCGATATCATCTCCCTGCTCATCCATGCATATGCGGTGTTTACCGCCGGTGTTGTTCCGCCGGTGGCTGTTGCCCTGATCATGTGGAAAAAACGAACCATTCATCCCCATTGGAGACGGTCGGCCATCATCGTTGGCGGAAGTTTAGGACTTGGTGCCAACCTCATGGGAATGGATATGCTGGCCGTTGGCGGAATGGCTGTTTCCACAGCGCTTTCCATTGCCGGGCTCTATGTTCCCCAAAATGAATTTTCAATTTCATTAGGAAGAAAATGAAATATACCATTGAGTCATATATCGATATCGCAAAAAACATTATTGATGGCCAACGCCCTGAAAATAAAATTTATCGTCACCTGGCATTGACCGAGGATAAGGATGTGTTCGGGTTGATGGCAGGCGCCGATCTCATCCGGGACAACTTTTTCAAACGTCAAATTCACCTATGCGCAATTTGTAACGCAAAGTCCGGAAAGTGCAGTGAGGACTGTAAATTTTGCTCCCAATCAAAATTTCATACCTCAGATATTAACGTATATCCCTTGATGTCCAAAATTGAACTTCAGAAAGGGGCGTATGAACTGATGGATACAGATGTTCATCGCTATTCCATTGTGACCACCGGCAAAGGGCTTGCTGAAAATGAGGTGCGGCAGGTGGCTGATGCTCTAAAAGATCTTTCGTTAAAAAAAATGTCCTATTGTGCTTCTTTGGGGATTCTGGATGATGCGGATATGGATTATTTGAAAGCTTGCGGTGTAGGGCGTTATCATCATAATCTTGAAACGTGTAGAAGTCATTTTGATGCTGTTTGCACATCCCACACTTACGATGACCGGATCAATACCATTAAGAAAGCAAAGAAGGCGGGTTTATCCGTATGTTCCGGCGGTATTTTCGGTGTGGGGGAAAGTATGGCCCAAGTTCTTGAACTGGCCTTTGAATTGAGGGAACTTAAGGTGGATGCTGTCCCAATCAATTTTTTAACCCCCATACCGGGAACTTCTTTTGAAGGCAAAAATAATCTGACGCCGTTAAAATGTCTCAAAATTATATCTATCATGCGATATGTGCTGCCGGATACGGACATCATTATCTGTGGCGGAAGAATATCAAATTTAAAACTGCTTCATCCGCTTGTTTTTCAGGCCGGTGCAAACGGCATAATGACAGGCAACTATTTGACCACAAAAGGCAAGCAACTCCAAGAAGATCTTGAAATGATAAGTCAACTGGGATTTAAAGCCCAAGATCAGAATTAAATCTGCCACAGATGGGCCGGATTTTAAGTCACCATCAAGGCACGCCAATGGCGGATTAAAAGACAAGAGCTAAAAGATTGATTCTTCTCAGGCTGAAACCACGCGATTCCGGCCGGTTTCCTTTGCCCTGTACAGGGCCTCATCCGCCTTTGAAACCAAAGCCTCCTGATTTTTTATATCTTTTTCAAACCTGCTGATGCCGATACTCACGGTCAGGCCAAGCCCTGGGAAACGATCAGAAAGCAGATGCCCCAGATGTTCTATCTCCTTTCGGATTCGTTCGCCGTACACAACCGCTTTGGCAGGGTCTGTATTATTCAGGACAACGATAAACTCCTCTCCACCGTACCGGCCGACATGGTCCGTGGGACGCGACATTCTTCTTAATGTTTTTGCGATCAGCCTGAGGACGTTATCTCCTGCCTGGTGGCCGAACATATCATTAAATTTCTTAAAATGATCCACATCAATCATGGCAATGGACAGAGGGATATTTTCGTTGACAGCTTTTATAAAGGATTTTTTTAACAGATCATCAATGGCCGTCCTGTTCAGCAGCCCGGTCATCCCATCATGAAGGGATGCAGATTTCGCCTTTTTATAGATTGATGCTTTTTCCAGCGCAAGCCCAAGCTCATTGGCCACGATCGCAATGGATGAAAACAGACCCGCCTCAATTTTTTTACCGGATACGGCATGATCCATTCCCAAAAGCCCGGCCACCTTATCATGACTGCAAAAAGGAACAACCAGCATCTGGGAGACAGAAAACCTTTCCAGCACTTCTTTTTCACCTGGCAGGGTGCCGCTGATGACAACCGGTTCTTTATTTCTCAGGCACTGGAGGAAACCGTTATCCGGCCCATCCATGGAGATATAATGAGATGCCAGCTGGTCTGAAAAACGCTCCTGGTCCAGGCTCTCCACAACCTGAAGGCGGCGCAGAGGGGAGACTACCCTTAATATGTAGACCCTGTCAAACCCAAAATCCTTACAAATGGCTTTCAAGGTCGCTGATAAGATTTTTTGGGGTTCCAGGCTGCAGTGGGGCGCAGTGATGCTTGCTGTCATGGCGTGTTTTTTTTCATGGCCTTGGTTTTCTTTGGGGGAAAAATAACTTGAGTTGATGGCACTTAATTTTAAATTGGCCTTGAGCAGGCTGGCCCGGTACTGATCTGAAGAAGGAAATTCAAAATTATAAAACGCGGAAGTATTTTCAATTTCGTCATCCATTTTTTGGATCACAGCTTCAAAGTCTATGCAGTCAAGGGGAATATTTTTTTCAACCTCGGGTTGAAGCACCAGATGGGGAAACGCATCCACAGTGCCCATGCCTTGGGTCCAGGCCAGAAAATCAGCCAGGCAGACAATGCAAATGAACTGCATATCTTCCTTGCAAAGATCCAGATGGCTAAAACTGCGATGATGGTATTGTATGGCCAGGCAAAGCTTTTTGGGAAATCCCCAGTTATGTCCGTAATAAACCCCCAGGTCATCGTGGCCGATGCCTATGACATCCCTTTCTATCTCAACCAGAGAGCCGCTATCGCAGAAGGTTTCTTTTAAAAAATCAGAATAATTTACCCGGCCGGACCAGTCCAGAATAATTTTTCCAAAATCATGGAGCAGACCTGCCGTATAAGCATCCCCAGGGTGCGGATATCCTATCTGAGCAGCAATGGCCTGACTCAGACTTGCCACGCACAGACAGTGGCGCCAGAAAAAGGTCCGGTCAAATTGTTTTTTGGGGCTGGATTTGACCATTTTTTCAAAAAAAGTGACACCCAGACAAATCTTTTTAACCTCATCAATTCCCAGGAACAGCACAGCTTCTGAAATGGCCGAGACCCTGGATCTTAGATTGAAAAAAGCAGAGTTTACAATACCCAGCACCTTTGCTGTGATACCCGGGTCTGTTTCGACCAGTTTGGCAACATCCTCAATGGCGGCGTTGGGATCATTGCATATGGTGAGCATTTTAGCCATGACCGGCGCAAACCCAGGCAGTTCCTTGCCATCTCTTTTCAGGACTTTTTTTATATCAGAATCACTAGGAAGACTAAGTATGTTGTCCATTATAAAAATACCATAGAAACTCAAGAAAAATAGATCCGGCTCACTGTCGCCTCTACATATTCATTATCATTTTCTATCTGAACTGTACAGATTAACTTTACGATGATCTGAATCCGCGAAACAAAATTTGATGTATTTTTAAATTATTGGGGAATCTTGATTTTGGATTTTACCTTGTAAGTGAAGCACCAAACAGAATTTTGTCAATAATTTCAGTATATATCAAAAACCATGCCGCGAATTCAGTTATGACGCTATAGCTGTTTGGCTGTGGTTCGAGCCACAGATGCTGCTATATCAAACCGTGCCGGATGACCCAAGAAGGTCATGAATGTGTCTTCGAACAATTCTTAAATAATCAGGAAGAACGGCTGCCAAAGGCGGGGTGAGTTCCGTTCCCCAGTCAATGGTGGCGGGTTCAATACCTACCACCTTAAGATAGGGCCTGTGACCACGCATTTGCGCCATGCCTAAGGAGTCTAAAAGATCAATGTCATGTAAAGAGAGCATCTGTTTTTTATTTTTTCTCAGCTGATTTTCTTCCAACGCAAAAATGCTGCCGGGTGCCTGGTTGGCCCGAACGATATCCAGTACCAGAACGTTTTCATATCCTTCAAACAGGTAAAAGATGTCCTGGGTAAAGGTGCCGCCGTCGATAAAATCCACGTCCGCATCTTTCCAGTTCTCTTTTTCCTTCCATAATTCATTGATGGCGTGGATGCCGATGCCTTCGTCCTGCATAAGGATGTTTCCCACACCAAGCACCAGTAATTTTTTCATTGTCTGATTTCCCATCGTAAGTATATTAGAGCTTGTTTGGCAATTACAGGGGAACTTCCACGTTGATTGCCTTACCGGTATCTGCGTCCAGCACGTGGACGGCGCAGCCCAGTCAGGGGTCGTAGGCGCGGATCAGGCGCCCGACATTCACCGGATTGTCCACATCAGGTACAGGTACGCCGATCAGGGCCTCTTCAATGGGGCCCCGTTGGCCCATGTCATCCATGGGGTTGGCGTTCCAGATGGTGGCAGAGGTGACCTGGTAATTGGATATCACGTAATCTTTGATATTCACATAGTGGAGAAGCGCCCCTCTGGGGGCTTCTGTCATGCCAAGTCCTTCTGCATTTTTGGGGATGTCTGCCGGGACAAAGGTCTCCTTGCCCGGGGTGGCCTGGGCAAGCCATTGTTCAACCGCTGCAGCAACCATGGCGGTCTCTTCAGCCCTTGCCAGATGGCGGCCCAGGATTGAGAAACAGGCATCTCCGATATCACGCAGTTTCTTAACGCCCAAGGCGTTTTGACCAGTTTTAGACAGTTCCGGATTGGTGGCCCACATTCTGGCCAAAGGCCCCCCTTCATGGGGTTTGCCATTGTATCTGGGCGCCTTGATAAAGGAGTAGGCACCGGCTTTTCCCGGTTCAGGCCGCGTCCGACCTTTGGTGGGATTCAGGCCTGTGGTACTGTTTTCAAACCAGGAGTATTTAACATACTCTTTGATCTGGGCCGGATCCACTTTATAATCATTCCCGTCTGTGTAACCGCCTGGTTTCAGCAGGGTGTCCCCCTTACTGTTCATGGGGAATACGCCCCAGGAGACCAGGTTTTTATGGCCCACACCGGTCTTGAGCAGATCGCCGTAAGGCCCTGCCAGGGTGTAGATCACCGGAATATATTTTTCCGTGATGAATTTTTTAACTGTTTTGAACCGTTTTGCATAGGCATTCAGGGTTTCCCTGGTGGGAATTTCCGTTGTTCCGCCCACCACAATGCCCTGGACATGGGGCATCTTGCCGCCCAGAAGCGCTACCATTTCATGGCATATTTTACGTATTTCAAGGGCTTCAAGGTACTGGGCAACACCTGCGTCGTTGATCTTCTTGGGTACCCGGATATCATTGTTTTTATATCTGGGAATAAAAGGCGCTGTGTCCGGGCCATTCACATAGTCCAGTGCGGCCAGGTGGTAGAAATGCAGGATATGGGACTGGATGAAGTTGGCGCCCAGGATCAGATTTCTGGCGATGCGGCCATTGTCCGTAAGTGTTACGCCAAATGCATCATCCAGAGCAAGGGATGATGCTGTGGCATGGGCTGTGGGGCATACCCCGCAGATTCTCTGGGTGATCTGGGTTGCATCCCTGGGATCCCGTCCCACAAGGATCTGCTCAAATCCGCGGTACATGCCGCCTGACATGCGGGCGTCCACAATAACGCCGTTTTTGACTTCCACCTCAGCTTTGAGGTGGCCTTCGATCCTTGTGACCGGATCAATGCTGATTTTAATTTTTTTAGCGCTGCCGGCTGGTGGGATATCTGGTCTATTGCCTGACATAACTATTTGTCCTTATATCTATTTCGATAAATTATGCGGATTCATAAAAGGGTGATGATTCATCCGGAAAACCGGGTTCAACACAACCGATACAGACGGCGTTATCCACGCACCAGTTCAGGCCGCTGTTCCATTTTCTCTTGTAGCAGTCTGCATAGGTGTCAGGTCCCTTGCAGCCCAGGTCCATACGACAGCCCTTGGGATCTGACAGGCTTTGGGACATTTCATCTGCCTCATACATGTCCAGTCTGGGACAGTTGTCATGGATATTCTCGCCAAAAAAGAGCATGGGGCGCCCTTCGTCATCCAATTTGGGAATGCCTTTTTCCAGCAGGTGTACCACCGAAAGGACAATCCAGTCCGGATGGGGGGGACAGCCCGGGATATTCACAAGCGGGGTGTTAATGCCGTTATCTGCAAAAAAGTTCCTGCAACCGGTGGCACCAGTGACATTGCCCTGGGCTGCGGGAATACCGCCGTACGCGGCGCAGGTGCCTGCGGCAAGGCAGGAACCAGCCATGGGAGCCACGTCTTTGACCAGGTCAACCATGGTGTACTCTTTATGCTTGTATTCGCCGACAACACAGTACTTGCCTTCTGCTGCTGTGGGAATGGCCCCCTCTACAATAAGAGAAAATTTTCCCTTATATTCCTTGGCAATACCGAACAGGTTCTCCAGGGCTGTCTCGCCTTCGCTGGCCATTACTGTGGGATGGTATTGCAGACTGATGACTTTTAAAAGTACATCTGCAATTTGGGGATCAACGCTGTTGAGCAGACTGACCGAGCAGCCTGTGCATCCCTGTCCCTGAATCCAGATAACCGGATGCCGTTTAAGTCCTTTTTCAAGGGCGTTGACCAGCGTCGGGTTCACCACCTGGGACACACCAATACCGGCTGCGGCCCCGGCAACGGTTTTCAGAAAGCACCGCCTGGTAACTCCTGATCGTTTGTGTTGTGTTTCAGGCAACATATGTTCGTCTTTCACGGGCACCTCCTTGATGCTGTTAAAATACTACGGGCACATATTAAATGTTTCGCAATATTTTACAGGAATTCATAAAAATTTAAATGTTTTAATCATGAAATTGCCGTATAGGATAACAATTTGTTGATTTGATTAGGTAAAATGGGTTACTATATAAACTCATGTTTATTTACTTGATGATCGAATTTAACGACCAGGCCGATTATGGAAAAAGACGATTATTCAGAAATAGAGGAGCTTCGCGTACAGATGAGAACAGCCGTTGCCGACGGTGCCAGTGTTGAATTTACATTTCCTGATTCTATACTTGTTTATCAATTTCTCCTAAGGGACTGGAGTGATACAGGCCTGGGTATCCTTGTGAGGCAGGATTCCAAAATATTGGAGCATATCTGTGAGGGCCAGAACGTTTCAGTGACCCTGCGCCGTGAGGGAATCGGCGTTTCTTTGGAAGTGTACCGGGTGGAAATTCGTCATATTTCAGATCCTGAACAAGGGAGGCATCCAGGGCACAAAATCGTTGGGTTGAGTATTCTGGAAAAAGAGCAAGACTAACGAATAAGGCCTATGGTCAAAAAAAATCACCCATCGGCTTGTCTTTTAAGCCTCCATTGGCTTGGGCTTGCCTTGATGGCGACTTAAAATCCGGCGTATCTGTGGCAGATTAAATTCTGACCATGGCTCTAATCTAAAAAATCGAATTCCGGAATGGGCAAAAGCTTTTTGCCCGGCCCCAGACATACCAGTTCCAAGGTACAGGTTACGGCCGGCTTGTTCTGACCGGGGCGCCAGGCGCTGTGGAGAAACATTATCCGGTATGGTCCCTGCTTTTCCCAGGTGGTGCGTATATCCAGAAGATCCCCGAACTGGGCCCCGTCGTGGTATCCAATGTCCGCTTTGTATACGGCAAAGCCGACACCTTTATCTTGCCACATCCGGACTAGGTTTTCAACACCGAAGACCTCTTCCCTGGCCCGTTCAAAATATTTTAGGTAATTTGCATGGTAAACCACACCGGAGTGATCCGTGTCTTCATAATATACCCTGGCCTTAAAGTGATGGATGCCTGGATCCTGATCTGCGCCATGCACATTGGTGATCTGTTTTGTGTTATTCATAATCATAGTTTTTATTTTGTCCCTAAATTTTCATAACACCTAAAAAATGCAAGCGCCTTTTGGCTGGATATGCAAGGCATCGGACATGAAGCTGTAGTGACCTATTGCAACTGTCCGATAATGCTGCAGATCCGGATATAGGGTGTTCCCGAAGGGTAAGCCTGCTTTGAATTTTTGGTAAGCACAATATTGATGCGTGATCAAAATATTTATAATGTATTGCTATTATAGTATAAAATAAAAAAATCAAAAGACCAAAAGCTTTTTTTAGGTAAAAAGCATTGAATATTTGTTGCGGTTGACATTAAACTGCCTAGCATTCATCTATAAGCTTTAATACACGGAACTTAATCATTAGCCAAGGAAGAAAATAATGGAATTACAGGATATCATTAAGGAAAGAAAAAGTATTCGCGGATATTTAGACAAAACCGTTCCCAAAGATGTTCTGAATAAGATTCTTGACATCTCCATTAGAGCACCGTCCTCGAAAAACGGACAACCGTGGTATTTTTATGTGGTGACCGGTGAGCCTTTAAGACAGCTTAAACAAACCTGTGAGGACAGGTTCGTCAGGTCTGAAGCCGCCCCGGAGGAGATGGCGCATATCTTGAATGAACCGGAAAAAGGAACGGTTTACCGGGACCGGCAGGTGGATATTGGAAAACGGCTGTTTAAAGTCATGGAGATTGAAAGAGAAAATAAAGACAAACGGATGGAGTGGATGAAACGCGGCTTCCGGTATTTTGATGCGCCTGCAGCGATTATCCTTGTTGGCGATAAGTCACATCCCATTGAGGGCCTTTATCTGGATGCCGGTTTAGTCATTCAAAATATATGTCTGGTTGCCGTTGATTTCGGGCTTGGCACCTGTATCGAAAACCAGGGCATCACCTATTCCGACGTCATTAGAGAGATTGTTCAAATTCCCGATGATCAGCGTTTACTGGCTGCCATTGCCATTGGGTATCCTGACGATAGTTTTCCTGCAAATACAATTATCAGTCCCCGGGAGAACGTAGAAGATGTGGTGACCTGGTGCGGATTGTAGACAATTTTGTAAATATTCGGGTTGGTAATTACCTGAACGAAAATTCGAATCGCCCTATTTTGAGGCCTTCTGGAGGTCTTCTGTTTATTGAAATAGAGTGTAACCTTTTTTCGTGTACGATATAGCGATAAAAATTTTATGTAAAATCAAATAGTTTTAAATTAATATTAAATAATACATGCTTTATTTTGAGTTCCGGATAATTTACTACATATCATCTAAGCCATGTGGCATTCAGTATCAAAATCATGTCGTTATCCAGTCTCCAGTCTATTTGGCTACAAGACACATGCACTTTTATGTAGATCAAAAATAAACAACATCAAGGGAGGTGATTGGTATATTCTGATCTGGTATGTCAAGGCAGTCTGTGATCTGCATATCTTGAAAATAAAATGGTTCAGATAAAAAAAGGAGTACATATGGGACTAATCTCTTCCACCCATTCCATCAGTCGTTATTATATTGATGGTGAATTTCCTGACGGTGCTGCAGAAGGTGTCCGCCAGGGACTGATTGAAAACGCCATCCCTGAAATTGAAAACGAATACGATGAAATTTCAGCCGGATGGACCCCTTTTGAAACCCCGTACAACCCGGATTTTGAATCAGTTTCTATTATATTCGGCACCTATTTTGCCTTTTCCCTGCGCATTGATAAAAAATCAATTCCAGTTAAACTGATCCAAAAACACATAGCCATTGAAACGGAGAAAAAAAAGAAAGAGAGCGGCAGACCCTTTATTTCAAAAAATGAAAAAGCTGAAATAAAGGAGAGGGTTATTGATATTCTGATGCACAAAACACCCTTTATCCCAAATATATATGATGTGTTATGGGATTATGAAAATAAAAACTTAATCTTATTTTCCACCCAGAAGGCGGCCAATGAATTATTTGAAACCCTGTTTTTCAAATCTTTTGACCATAAACCCATCAGGATATTTCCCTATACAATAGTGGAAAAACTGGGCAGTTTTTCAAATGCTCAAAAAGACAGAGTGCTGGCTCTATCCCCCCTGAATATTACCTAAGAGCTTGTTTGGTAATTGATGAATCGGTTGCAATCTCATGAAAATGGCCCCAATTCTCCCCAAAATTATATCATATAAAGTGAAAACTGGGTATCCGCTTAACTCAAGTTTATACCATATATTGTATTGAGTTAATTTTTCAGGCAACAATCTTCTGCCGGGATACCGGTGCGGTTTT
>PDWJ01002918.1_pt1 | contig 17076 bp, 4 predicted proteins | sample 1430881 | NCBI WGS metagenome assembly PDWJ01 (sample SAMN01162460, study PRJNA174530) | Oral metagenome, whole genome shotgun sequencing project. | biome: Marine environment; feature: Marine mammal; material: Swab sample of the gingival sulcus; isolation source: swab sample of gingival sulcus...
GTGGAAAGTATAAAAGATGTTCAGGCTCGTAGCACGGCTTTTGGACTTACTTTTGATGTGTTTTTATTAACCGTAGGAGTTGGGGAAATAAGTTCATTAAAAGAGCTGACAGGAGCCTATAAAGTAATACGAGGCACTGTTTTAGGAGTAGAAATCACAAGTTCTACATTAAATATTATTTTAAATTACTCAAATGCTTGTAAAGGAGATAAAGAGTTTTGTGAAAAGGTAAAAAAAGTAAACTTTTGGTTACAAATAGCCTCATTGTCTGCCGATGTTTTTGCACAGCGTATGGTACGAAAAAGTGCTCGTGAAGTTTTAGAAAATACCGATATACCTAAGAAGGTTCGTATGAAGTTGAGGAAGTTCGAAAAGGTAAATAAACTGGGTAAGGCGGTAAGCAAAACGAATTTACTTGCTAAACTTGATAAATTTCCTGATTTATATAAGTGGGTTAGAGGGTTAGATGATGTTGTAGATAAAAAGTTAATCTCAAAGATTGATGAATTAGGTTCTGGTTACTGGAGTAAATTAGAAAAAGATTTACTTTCAAATTCTAATGGAGCAAAACTAAAACAGTTATTAAAAGAAAGCCCAGATGATTTAACAGATATTTACAAGGTTTTAAAAGACGACCCACATTTTGCTTACAATAAGTTTATCGAAACAGGTGGTGCTCGTTGGCAAAAATGGAGTAAATCTAATTTCTTTAAAACTGTAACTAAAAAAGGAAAAGATTTTGAAAAATTTGTGATAAATAACAAATCTCTGTTAAGAGATAAATTAAAAAAATTAGAGATTAATTTGGACGATTATGAAATGTTTAATCAAGTTCAAATGTATACTGGTATAACTAAAAATGGTAAGAAACAATTTTTTATTGCTGATGTTGTTTTAGTAAAAAAGACAAAGAAGTTTGGGCTAACTGTATTGGACACAGAAAATGTTATCGTATTAGAAACGAAGTTAAGTAAAGGTACTAAATTAACAGTCCCACAGACAAAAGCAGTTTCAAAGGTTAATTCTTTAGAAAATGGATTTGTTATGAGGTCAAAAAATATCAAGTTAGGTAAAGAAATTAAGTTTAATCAAGGTCAAGTTTTTAAAGTAAAAGATTTTGTTAAGGTATGGAGTAATGGAGAAGGAGGTGTGATATCAGGTGTTAAATCGTTAAAATAATAAAGTAATGAATAGAAAAGAGTTTATAAAGCAAGTAGGAATTGATTTTAAATGGTTAATTGATTTAGGATATAATTTTAGTACTATTGAACGTAGTGTTTATTTTAGAAAAATATCAAATCACAATGAATTCTCATTAAGTTTTTATTGGGCGGAATACAATGATTTTTTAATAATGGGTGTAAGTTGTTGTAAATTATTTCCTGATGTAGAGCGTATAATAAAAAAACATACGGGTAATTATAATGATACTATTGGCAAAACTATGAATATGGATATTCCTAACAAATTTATTCCTATAATTAATAATGGTGAATTTGAATGGAATACATTTTCTATTACTGATTATTCGCAAATTGCATTGTTCTCAGATGCTGTAAAGTTATTTTATGAAAAAGAGGTATTGTCCTTTTTTGAAGAGTTTAAGACTGTTGAAGATATAATGAATTGGATGTCAAAAACAGATATGGAAGAGCATTCTGATTTGTTGGTTAGTTCTAATAATTCTATGATGTTAAGAAAATTAATTATTATGAAAAAATGTAATGATGATGGTTTTGATAATTTATATCAAGAATATAGAGATTATTTAAAAGAGCAATCTGATAATAATCAAACACCATTTGTTGCAATGTTTGAAGAATTTAAAAAGTTTGATGAATACTTTACAAGTGATAAATTAACATAGTTTAAAACAAAAACCCTACCAACTCGGTAGGGTTTGGTAATGTTCCAAAGTGGTAATGTTTCAAAGTTAGTGATACGATTTTAGAGTCTATATAATAAATTGATTTTTAAGGTTTAAAATAAATTTTAAAATTATTTTTTAAGGTATTAAGGTGTCTGTGACATAAAAAAATAGTTTAAAACCCTTTAAAAACGTTTGTGTTGGGAGTAGGTGTTTCAAAGTTAGTGATAGAGTAAAGAATAATTGCTTTTATAAAAGGTATTTTTTTAAAAAAAGAAGAGTGAAATTTAAGAATATTGAATTGTATAATTAATTAAATTTTAGTTATATAAATAATTTTGTAAATCAATCCTTTTTTATATCTTTACAGCAATTATAATCTGTTGAGATATGAGAAAAAAATACTCTGTAGTACTTATATTATTTTTCTACATCCTTTCACAAGAAATAAGTGCTTCCACTTTTTATGTAAAAGACCATTTTTTTACTTTTGGAGATAGTTTGTCAATAAAAAAAGAGCCTTTTAAAAAAGACATTAAGCCCTCTTTAAATACAAAAAGACTCAGGTCCTTTTCATCTTTAGATAAATACGATGTAACATCAAAAGTAAAAAAGAATCATTTATTTCCTCAAACAGGTTATGTTTTTAAAGATGTAGATTCTTTAAAAGCTAATAAATTGTTAAAATTTGCTGATAAGATTTTTAAAATCGTAGAAGAAAAACAACAGTATATAGACGAATTAAATGATGAGGAATTACATACACTGCCTGTAGCACTAAGACCTAAGACTATAAGCAACGTTAAATATACCGTTGGCATTGCAAAAGCGAAGTTTAAACCTCAATATACAGAACTTACCGTATTTTTAAAGATAGAATTACCTACTACCAATTCAAGCGGTTCTAAAAATACATTAATATTAGGAGCGACAGATATAAAATTATCCCATAGCGGAGGAATTATAGGTGATACAAAACTAAGTTTAATCTCTCAGTTTAGGTTAAATATTGATAGAGGAGCAATGATTTTAACCTTAAAAGGTAATTTTGAGAATCCCGCTACCTATGCTAAAATTGATTGCTTTGGATTTAAAGAATTATCTGTTGATGCAAATTTAAAAATTTCGAGTGATATAGTCCATCCTGTGGATGCTGAAGGGAATAAAAAAGAAGGATATGTTTCTTCTGATTTTAGAACAGTAGTAAGTGATTGGAATAATATCATTGTCGATATAAAACTTCCTGAGTTTGGAATAAAAGGTATTAATAAAACTACATTTAGATTAAACAAAGCCGTTTTAGATTTTAGTGATAAACAGAATGATGCTTCAATTCCTGTAGCCTATTTAAATAAACACCATAAGGATCATCCTGAATTATGGAGAGGTATCTATATTGAGTCTTTGGAAGTTGTTTTACCTCGAGAATTTAAAAAGAAGTCAAGTAATGAAAGGACTTCCTTTAAAGCAAATAATTTAATTATCGATAGTCAAGGTATAACAGGAGTATTTGAAGGAAAAAATATACTTGATATTAATGAGGGGGATGCTTCCAATTGGAGTTTTTCTTTATCCTATTTTAAAATTGACATTGAAACAAATAAATTAAACTCAGGAGAATTTAATGGTCATATATCTTTGCCTATATCTTCAGAAAAAGACACCTTAAAATATACGGCAGTTTTTCAACCAAATAACTACAAATTAGCGATAGCAAAAAAAGGAGATATTGATTTTGATGTATGGAGAGCAAAAGTAAAACTTCATAAGGATTCCTTTATTGAGATGGAAGTTAAAGATGGGAAGTTCAGACCTAAAGCATCTTTAAATGGAATTATAGATATATCTACCGGATTAAAAAAAGATAATGTAAGCGATAAAATAATTGATTTTAAAGGAATTGAATTCCAAAAGTTAGTTTTACAAACGGAAGCTCCGATATTTTCCATTGGATATTTTGGAGTAAAGGGTAAACTTAAATTAGCAAAATTTCCCGTTAGTATAAATGATATTGGATTTAGAATGACATCTAATAATCATTCAAAGTTATTAATTGATTATAATCTAAATTTAACTTCTGAAAAAGATGGAGGAAATGGTGCTTCTTCAAAGATAGCAATTAAAGGAATTTTTGATGATAAGATCAATCATTGGCATTACGACGGTATTGAACTAGAAAAATTATCTGTTGCCATGGATATCTCCGTAGCTCAACTAAGAGGGAGTGTTTCTATTTTTGAAAATAATGATACTTATGGCACCGGATTTGCCGGTGAAGTTCAGCTTAAGTTAAAGGAAGGAGCTAAATTTGAGATAAAAGCAAAAGCATTGTTTGGCAGAAAGAATTCATTTAGATATTGGTTTGCGGATGCTCAAGCTACATTTTCTAAAGGAATCCCTATTTTTACAGGTTTTGCTTTAAATTCATTTGGAGGAGGGCTATATAATAAAATGAGAATGAAAGGAGTCAGTAGTCAAAATAACTCCTCTTCAGATGATCAAATTGGTGCTTCCAGTTCCGGAGTTATTTACGAACCCTATGAACAAAACTCTTTTGGTTTTAAAGCTTCTACAGGTATTATTGCACAAAATTCCGAAAATCTGTTTAATGCAACTCTAGAGTTTGGTATGGCATTTAAAAGAAGCGGAGGATTACAAGATATATACTTCAAAGGTTCCGGAAAACTAATATCTAAACTGCCTAAAGATTTTTATACAATAGTATCTAATAATTTGAAAAAAATCTCAAATAACAAAGCATTAGATCCTCCTAGCGGTTCTTCAGCTATTGGTTTAGATGTCTTTATGGGATATGACTTTGTAAATGATGTATTGCATTCTACATCTGATGTATATGTTAATTTAGGCATTATAAAAGGTATAAAAAATGGAAGAGCCGGTTGGGCAGATTTGTATATTTCTCCTGATGAATGGCACATCTTAGTTGGTACTCCTGAAGATCCATTGGGATTAGAAATGAATTTAGGATTCTGTACAGCAAAATCTACGAGTTACTTTATGGCAGGATATGATTTACCTGATAGTGCTCCATTGCCTTCAAAGGTAGCGAGTAAATTAAAAAATAAGGATTTGAAAGAATTAGAGGATGATACAAGAAATTTAAATTCTTTAAAGGCAGGAAAAGAATTAGCTTTTGGCTCAAGTTTTGATTTTTCTACAGGAAATTTATCATTTTTAATATTTTATGCTCATTTTAGTGCAGGAGCAGGATTTGATATTATGATAAGAGATTATGGAAATGCTCATTGTAAGAATTCTTCTGAGGTTATAGGGATTAATGGCTGGTATGCAGATGGAAAAGCTTATGCTTATTTACAAGGAGAGTTAGGATTGACATTTAAATTATTTGGTTCAAATAAAAAAATACCTATATTAAGTAATAGCACAGCTGTTATTTTACAAGCAAGGTTACCTAATCCAAGTTGGTTTAAAGGCTATTTAGTAGGAAACTATAATCTTTTAGGTGGTCTGATAAAAGGAGATTATAGATTTAAAATGGAAGTGGGTACTAAATGTAAAGTTGTTGGTGGAGGTGCTTTAGACGGAGTTCTAGTAATAGGTGATATGTCGCCTGCAAAAGGAAGTAAAGATGTAGATGTATTTGCAAATCCTCAAGTAACATTTAATATGCAAATTAATAAAGACTTCTATTTTTCAGATGATGAAGGAGAAAAGAAATATAGAATTAATTTGGAAGAGTTTTCTGTTAAAAAAGAGGGGAAAAAAGTCATAGGAAAAATAGAATGGAATGATAGTAAAACAGTAGCTGCTTTCAATTCTCATAAGGTACTGCCTCCTAACTCTAAGCTCAAAGTGAAAGCTGTTGTTTCTTTTGAAAAATTTGAAAATGGAAGTTGGCAAAAAGTAAAAGATGACGGTAAAATTGCTACAGAGACTAAGGAAACCTCATTTACTACAGGGGCTGCTCCTAAAACAATTACTTGGGATAATGTAGAGTATATGTATCCTGTATCTAATCAGAAAAACTTCTTTAAAGAGGAATACGGTAAAGGCTATATTCAACTTGAAAAAGATGTAGATTATTTATTTAAACAAGAAAATTCAAAAAAGGAAATATTCTTTACCTCCTCTTCGGGAAAAGTTTTAAAAGGAGAATATTCATATAATGCGGCTGAAAAGAGAATTGATTTTGATATTCCTGATTTTCAGAATGAAACAGAATATAAAACTAAAATTATGTTAATAGTCGATAAATCTGCTATAGATAGTAATGTAAAAGAAACTTATAAAGCTAAAGATGTAGGTACCGGAGGTAATAAAAATACAGTTCAAATTAGGAAAACTAAAACAACAGGGGTTATAAGTAAAGGAGAAGATAGAGAGTTACTTACCTATAAATTTAGAACAAGTAAATACAATACTTTTAAGGAAAAAATGGATGATATTGTAATAACAGGTAATAATATAGCAATAAATGGAAATATTTATCATTTAACACAAAGAATTAGACCAATAGAAGTTTTTGATTTAGTTGATTTAACAGGTAATAAATATACACAAAATAAACCTTTAATTACCGCAGAGGCACTTCTTAAAGATAGGTATTATAAAAATACAATTTATCCTCTACTCTATAAGGGTTATCCTTTAAATGGAACAATTACTGTTCGTAGAGATATTTCACAGATAGGCGTACCACCTAAAGAAGCAATTGTTCCGATGTCATTTTATTTATCGTATTTAGAAAATGATGATGAACAAAGTTTAAATAGAGATTTCCCATTTAAGTATTATTTAGGTTATTACTACTATAAAGACTATAAGGATTTACAAATTCAAGTTTTAAAATCAGTGCCAACAAATTTACAGTATAAATATAGTAATTTGATTGAGAATTCATTTCCTGTTATGCTAGATGGAGTATATAAAACTAAATTCAGATATGTGTTGCCGGGAAATGTTAAAAAAGGAACCAGTTATAATTTAAATTATACTAAGTAATGAAAAAAAGATTATACAATATATTTCAGTTAATTTTTATACTATTACATATCAATTTTGTTTTTAGTCAAGTTTCAGCTGATAATTCAGCAATTAGATTAAGGGCTGTTGCAACTGAGAATACCATTGTTCTACGTTGGGCAATAACCCCTGTAAATGCTTGGAAATATTCAAATAAATACGGATATATCATTGAGCGAAAAACAATTATTAGAGATAAAAAAATAGTTTCCAATCCTGAAGTAAAACTTTTAACGATAGTTCCGATAAAAACTAAACCTTTAAAAGATTGGGAAGCTTTTACTAAAAAGAATGATTATGCAGCTATCGCTGCCCAAGCTATTTATGGTGATGATTTTGAGGTAGGAGTTAATCAAGCAGATGATAAAAGTGTGGTAGAAATGATTAATTTAGCTCAAGAGTTGGAGCAACGCTATTCATTATCATTATATGCTGCAGACCATGATTTTGAAGTTGCAAAGTATATGGGTTTAGCTTATGTAGATAAAGATGTTAAAAAAGGAGAACGCTATTTATATACTGTAAAATCTGCCATACCTATTGAAAAATATTCCGTAACATCAGGAAGTGCTTATTTAGGATTAGAGGATTATCGTCCTTTGCCTCAGCCATTTGAGACAGTAGGTATATTTAAAGATAAAACTGTCATTTTAACTTGGAATGCAAAGATGACAGAAAATGTCTATAGCAGTTATGTCATAGAACGTTCAGCTGACGAAGGAAAAACATTTAAGGTAATTACCAATCCGCCTTTGGCATATATAAGACCTAAAAAAGAGGACAGATCTTTTGGAAGAATGACTTATTTGGATACTTTACCTGATAACGATACTCATTTTCAGTATAAAATAGCAGGAATTTCTTTCTTAGGTCAAAAAGGACCTTATTCAAAATTAATTTCAGGAAAGGGCACAAATAGTTTAAAGTACTCGCCTTATATCGTTGAGGCAAAAATTAATGAAAAGGCAAATCATTTAAAACTCGACTGGGAGTTTTCCAAAAATGGTATGAATGCTATTGATTATTTTGAAGTTTTAAAATCAAATAGTATTAAAGGAATTTATACAAAAGTACAGACAAAAATTCCTAAAACTAAAAGCAATATTATACTTCCTTTAAATAAGGAGCCGGTAAGTTATTATAAAATTGTTGCTATTGGTAAAGATGGTTCTAAAAAAGAATCCTTCCCTAAAATGGTACAATTAGATGATAATACCCCGCCGGAAACACCTTCTTTATTAAAAGGTACAATAGATTCTTTAGGAGTTGTTAGGTTGAGTTGGAAACAGAACTCAGAAATAGATTTTGAGGGATATCGGGTTTTTAGAGCTAATTTAAAAGATGATGAATTTACACAAATTACATTTGAAACCATTCCTAAAAGTGAAATCATTGATACGGTGGATTTAAAAACACTAAATGATAAAGTATATTACAAGGTACGGGCTTTTGATAAACGATTAAATCCTTCTGAATTTTCGGAAGTATTAGTACTTAAAAAACCTGATATGGTTCCACCAAGTCAACCTGTCTTTAAGTCTTTTAATGTAAAAGAAGGAAAGGTGCAATTAACTTGGATATCAAGTACCAGTAGTGATGCTGTTAAAACAATGTTGTATCGAAAAGAAAAAGGAGAAGAAAATCTGTGGGAGTTATTGGCAGAAGTGCCTTTATCCGAGACCACTTATACAGATGAAATAACCGTTCCTTTAAAAGAATATTTATATACCTTGTTGACGGTAGATGATTCAGGTTTGGAGTCAGAGCCTATAGAGCCATTGTCAGTATCAATACCTGATTATTTACCAAAACCAAAGATTACCCATTTTAAAGCAAAGGTAGTAAGAGAAGAAAGAAAGATAGTTTTAGAGTGGAAATACAATGAAAATTATGTGGTAGAATTTGTACTTTATAAAAGTAAAAATGATGATTTACCTACAATGTATAAAGTGTTTAGTAAAGAAATAAATAGTTTTACAGACAAGGAATTACAGGTAAATTCAAAATACCGATATTTATTACAAGCGATATTTAAATCAGGTGCTAAAACACCTCTAAAAGAAATCAAAATTAATTACTAAGGATTATGAAAAAATGGTTACTATTTATTATATTATTAATGGGATCAGGCACTTCTTTTTCTCAAGAACAGTATAGATTGTATTATGAAATTAAATTGATGCACGAACATCATAGTTTGATATGTAAGGATAATTCAAATTCATATTTTGTATTTACAGCTGACGATGGCTATAAAAAGGATTTAATTAGGAAAGAGTCTGGATTTGTAATGGATGAAAAAAAATCAATAATAATTGAAGGACATCACTCTAATAGTCTTGTGAAATGTGAAATAAATTTAGATGATAAGCTTAATTGGTTTCAGAGTACTTTTATTGGTTGTAATGGAGCTACGCACACATATAAAGAGATACCATTAGAATATCCATATTCTAATAAATTTATAAAAAATTTTGTTAGAGGTAATAATGGAGATGATCGGGTAGAAGGAAGCTATCTTAAACTAGAATTAGTCCCTATTTATAAATTTTACTTTGCGGGCAACGATGATAAGTTAAAGAACGGCATTGAAGCACGTAGAGATACTATTATATGTAGAGATACTACTATAGGTATAAAGGCAACTTCTGGATTTCCTAAGGATTTTTACAAATGGGAGTTTAAAGATCCTGTAAATCAAGAACAAGTTAATACTGATGAATATGAGGCTTTGTTAAAGGAATTAGATAAGCTTAAAGGAGACTATGAAATTTGTAAACAAGAAAGTTTAGGTGGTTCTGAAGCCTATTGTCAAAGTGTTTTAGAAGATTTAAATAAGATTAAGTATAAAGTAGAGACTTTCTCTCCCAAAACAAGAGGAGAATCTATATGGAGACCTATTCCCTCAAAAAATGAGGATCCAAATATAACAATTTCATTATCTGAATTATACCCTAAAAAGGAAGATCAAGATAAAGCGATTGGTAAAATTATATATATACGTTTAAATCCTGATAAGAAAATCCCTGAAGATCGTCTTTTTGATAAGAATGGTTTACGTATTGAGTTTAAAGACACTCCCCCTCAAGTTATAGATGTAGAATATCCAAAACTAAAATGTAGTAATGATTCTGTAAAGAAATTTACGATGTACTTTGATAGAAATTTAAAAGAAGGACAAAAGGGTATTGTTAATGTTTATGAATTTGATAAAAAAGGTGATACAATAGTTAAACTTTTAATTACCAAGAAAGTGTCAAAAGACACATTAGCCTATGATAAAGAGAAAGAACTGTATAAATATACATCTAAATTAAATGATGATGAAAAACTTGAAGCAAAAGATGGAAAAGGCAACCCTAAGAAATACCGATTTATAATAAATTTAGAGATCGAAAAAGATGAAAATAATAATTTTTCTGGCTGTGAACCAAATTATAAAGATCTTGAAATTAAAGCTCCACCCCCAGTTGAATTTAAAGTAGAAAAAATACAAGATGAAAAATGTTTTAATGCTAAAAATGGAAAAATAAAAATTACAGCAACAGGAGGAAACGGAAAATTTAAATATTCAATAAATGAAGGAAATTTTATATCTTTTGTACCAGAAAAAGATACAATTGCTGATCTAGCACCTAAACAATATACAATTAAAGTTCAAGATCAAAATGGTTGTGAAGGAAAAGTTATAAACAGTGAAAAAGACTCTGCTATTATTACTATAGAAAAAGCAAAAAAAATTACCCATAAAGCAAGTGTGTTACAGCATCCGGGGGCACCGGGAAAAAAAGATGGTGCTATTGATATTACAAAATTAACAGGGGGAAAATTAAGCGGTAATAACAGTTATAAATATAAAATACTTCTAAATGGAAATAGCCAAAATGTGGTTACAGGTACTATTAAATCCAATGCGACAACTACTACTATTGGAAGTTTGCCAGCAGGAAAGCATACCATTATATATACGGATGATAATGGATGTGAGCAAGAATATATTCTGCCTGAATTAATAGATCCTAAACCTATTACAGCTGAAATTGATATTATAGATTCAGATTGTTACGATAAAAATACTGTTGTTGATATAAAAAATATTAAGGGAGGATATTCAAATTATAAAGCTACTCTAAAAAAAGAAGGAACTATCTATGAAGAGTTATCAAAGCTTACTACAGAAACATCTTTTAATATTAAAGAAAATGGCACCTATTTGCTTGAAATTAATGATAGTCGATCAGGGTCATTTACAAAAACAATAACGGTAAGTATTCCTAAGAAAATTGTTATAAAAGAAATAAATTATAGTCCTATATCTTGTTATGGAGAGACAACTTTTGTAGAAATAATAGCTGACGGAGGATCTGGAGAATACGAATATGCCATTTTAAAAAATGGAACTAAAGAATGGCAATCAGATAATACTTTTAATGTATCCGGCGGAAATTATAGATTTGAAGTAAGAGATAAAAATGCTTCCTTATGTATATCTGAAACATCAAAGCAGATAGAAATTGAAGAACCGGATGCTATCTCCATTAATGTAATTGATGTTGTTCATAATGAGGAATATTTTGGAGAAAAAAATGGAAGAATAGAAATAGAAGTTACCGGAAGAGATTCAGGTTATGACATTGAATGGAGTAAAGTAGGAAATTATAGTTTCCATGATACAGGAAAATCTATTGAAGGATTAGCAGGAGGCACTTATAGAGTTGTTGTTTCGGATGACAATAACTGCCAAGTTTCTAAATCAATTAAAATTAACCAACCTGATAAATTGAGAGGTACCATTAAAGAAACTAAACAAATTTTGTGTAAAGGAGGAGTTGGTACTTTAAAAATAAATTCAACAGGAGGAGTTGGTACACATACTTACCAATGGTATAAAGATAATATATCTATTGATGGGGCAATAACAAACATTTTAGAAGATGTTCAAAGTGGAAATTATAGTGTAGAAATAACTGATAAATTTATATCAAAAAAAGTAACAAAAACATTTAAAGAGCCTGATTTTGTTGAGTTTGAAGTAGACAAAACAGATATAAGTTGTTATGGTAAGGACGATGGAAGTATCATCTTAAAACCTTCGGGAGGTTCGGGTGCGTATTTTTATTCTATTGATGACAAAAAAACATATGCTTCTGTACAAAGTTTGAATAATTCAACACTCCAAGATTTAAAGAAAGGCACGTATACTGTTTGGATTAAAGATAGTAATGAATGTGAGTCAAAATATAGTAAAACAGTAGAAATTCAAGAGCCTGAAGAAATTAAGATTTTTAAAGAATCTATAACACATAATGATATTGCCGGTGAATCTAAAGGAAGTATTGCAATTAGTGTTTCGGGAGTAAGAGGAACCCCAACATTTTTGTGGACTAAAAAAGATGATGATAGCTTTAAAAAAGAAACTAAAGATATAGATAATCTTACATCAGGATTGTATACGATAAAAGTAAAAGATTCAACAAGCTGTTCAGTTGAAAACTATTTTGAAATTAAAGAGCCTTTACCTATAAAAGTAGCTTTAAAAATTCAACAAAATATTGCTTGTAATGGAGAGAATACAGCAAAATTATTAGCCAATGTAACCGGAGGATATCCTATTGAATCTGTACCATCGGATTTTAAATACAAATGGTATCTAATAACAAAAGATGATAAGGAAGAACTCATTCCTAGAGGTAATGATTCATGGCTTTTAGAAAATTTAAAAGCAGGAAAATATAAGATTTGGGTGAGTGATTCTAAAGGAGCTACAACTGAATCCAAAATTGAAATAACAGAGCCGTCTTTACTAAGTATTTCTGTAAAAAGCATATCAGAAATAAATTGTTTTGGTGATTCAACCGGAAATATTGATATTGCTGTTTCAGGAGGAACACCTCCATACCAGTATCATTGGAGTAAAAAGGACGATGCAGATTTTACTTCATCAGATGAAGATTTAACTAATATAAAAGCAGGGACATACCATGTTAAAGTAATAGATAGTAAGTCTTGTAGTAAAACTATAAAAGATATCATCATTAACCAACCATTAAAACCACTAAAAATAGAGTCTTCAAAAATAGTAAACTTAAAAGGTTATGAAACGAACGACGGAAGTATCACTATTGAAGTCTCTGGAGGAACAAAAGATTATACCTACGAGTGGAAACTTAAAGGAAGTTCTAATGTTATATCAAGAAGTTCCAGCATTAGTAATTTGAAGAAGGGAGAATATGAAATTACCATTTTAGATAAAAAAGGATGCTCTTTAGTGCAGTCATATAAAGTGATACAACCTGACCGTTTAGAAATTACAGAAATTACCCAAAGTGATAGTGTTCTTTGTCATGGAGATACAAATATATCACTTACAGCTGTAGTTAAAGGAGGAGTAAAACCTTATAACTATAAGTGGTATAAGAATGATAGTATACTTTCTGAAGAAGCCATACTAAAAAATGTTGGAGGAGGTTTATACTCTTTAAAAATAGTAGATACAAATGGAATTAAAACCAATTATACTCATGAAGTAAAACAACCTGACTCACTAAAAATCAACGTAAAACAACTAAATCATGTTGCGTGTTACGATGGTGATAATGGTAAAATATCAATAGAAGTTAAAGGAGGTGTTCCTCCATATACTTATAGTTGGCAAAATGGAGCTACCGGGTCAACAGTAGAAAAATTAAGAGCCGGCACATATCATGTAACAGTAAGAGATAAATATTTGTGTGAGATTTCAAAGAAAATAGTTATCAAACAACCTAATAATCCTATAAAAATAAAAGAATCAAAAATAAAAGATGCTACAGGTTATGGATTGTCAAACGGGCGTATTGAAGTTTCTTTGACGGGAGGTGAAGGAGCCTACACTTATCAGTGGACTAATTCAGAAGATAAAGTATTGTCATCATCCACAAACATTTTAGATTTTTTAAAATCAGGAGTTTATAAACTAAATATTACTGATGCTAATAATTGTAAATTAGAACAGCATTTTACAATATCCCAACCTCCTATTCTAGAAGCAAAAATAAAAGCAGATTCTATCGCTTGTTTTGGTGGAAAAGGAAGTCTATCAGTTATTGCTAAGGGAGGTGTTTCTCCGTATCTATATCGTTGGTACAAATTTAAAAATGATACGATTATTGGAAATTCATCCAAATTGTCAGATATAAGTAGTGGAATTTATCGTATTGAGGTAGAAGATGCTAATAAAAATATAGTAAAATATGATAGTATCGTTTTAAATCAGCCTAATATATTAAAAATAGAAGGTGTACAAGTGAAAGATGCTACTTGTTACGGAGGTAATGACGGTCAAATAGAACTAAATGTGTCAGGAGGAGTTACTCCTTATACGTACATTTGGAGTAATGGAAGCACTACCGATAAAGTAGTTGATGCTAAAGCGGGTATTTATAAAATAACAGTTATTGATAGCAAAGGATGTTCCGTTGCAAAAGATTCTATTTTAGTAAAAGAACCTATTGTTTATGACATCTCAAAAGTTAGTTTAGTCAGACCTTCCGGTGATAAGAACGATGGAAGTATTAAAATTGAGATAAAAGGTGGTAAAAAACCTTATAAATATATTTGGAAAAATGAAAAAGATACAATACTTTCTGAAATTGAAAAGAAAGAGCTTACATCAGAACTCTTAAATATTAAGGAAGGAAAATATACTTTATCTGTAATAGATTCTATTGGATGTGTAATTTCAAGAACATACAATTTAGCAAATCCGGGTGAATTGTTAGTATCTATTAAGCAAATTGAAAATATAAGGTGCCATGGGGGAAGTAATGCTGTTTTAAATGTAGTAACAACCGGAAGTGGAGGAAATACTTATACATGGTATAATGCAAAAACTAAATCCATTGTCGGAAATAAAAAACTATTAATAAATATTCCTAAAGGAGCCTATTATGTGGTTGTAAGTGATGCTTTTGGAATGAAAGAGCAAAGTGCTGTTTTTGAAGTTTCAGAGCCTGAACCAGTTAAAGTTCAAGCAGAAGGAAAAAATACAAACTGTTTTGGAGGAAAAAATGGTATTATTACTCTAAATGCCAGTGGAGGAAACGGTCTCTATCAATACAGATATCGTATAGAAAGTAATTCATACAGTGATTGGAAAGCATTTTCAGAAAAAACAGGAATTATAGATAATTTAGAAGCAGGAACGTATCAAATTCAAGTAAGAGATACAAATAATTGTTTCTATGGCTCAGATGATGCTATTGAGTCACTAAATATTGTTATTGAACAGCCAGAAGAACTTCATTTGATAAATGAAAGTATCTTATCTCCTAGTGGCTTTGGATTATCCAATGGTAGTATTCAAATTGAAGTTGCCGGAGGAACTCCGCCTTATAAATATAAATGGATGGATATCAATGGTAATGAATTGGGTAACAGTAATAGCATTGTAGATATTAAAAAGGGCAAATACCAATTGATAATTACAGATAAGAATGAGTGTTCAAAAGAATTTTTCTATGAAATTGAACAACCTGAAAAATTAGAAGTAGTTATTTCCCCAATAAGTGTTATTAGTTGTAAAGGAATGTCAAATGGAAGTTTAAGGGTAAAAGCTCAAGGAGGAAACTCAGAAAATTATACGTATAAATGGTATAAAAAAGGAACTAAAAATAGTATTGGAACGGGATTACAACTTACCGATTTGGGTGAAGGTGTTTACTACGTAGAAGTTGAAGATGCTAATAAAAATAAAGCAAAAAGTACAGAATATCATTTAACAGCACCTTCTGAGTTAACAGTGGATTTGACATCTGATTACAAATTGTGTGGAAGAGGCGATGATTGGACTATAAAAACAGTAGTTTCAGGAGGAACACCGCCTTATGCTTATTTGTGGAATAATAAAAGTAATACTCCGGAAATATCAAATATACCTATAGGTTCATACGAAGTAACTGTAGTAGATGCTCATGGTTGTAAATCTCAATCAGAAATAAAACTAGTACCGCCTAAGGAAATAACTATTAAAGAGAATGTAATAAAACCAACGTGTTTTAAAGGTACTGATGGAAGTATATCTCTTGAGATAACAGGAGGAACATCTCCATATACTTACGAATGGACTACAGGAGAAAGTACTCGTAAGATTTTAGGTCAGGCAGGAAAATATAAAGTAACCGTAACCGATAGTAAAGGTTGCTCTTCTGATAAAACAATTGAAATTCCGAAAACAAAACCATTAAAAGTAGATTTAGGTGATGATGTTATACTATGTAATGGGCAAACATATATCTTAGATGGAAGAGTTAAAGATGGTGTAAGTTATCAATGGACTTCAAACAATGGATTTACAAGTGAAGATAGTATGGTTGAAGTATCTGAAGAAGGTGTTTATAAAGTTATTTCTACTAATAAAAATGGTTGTGAAGCTACAGGTGAAATCAAAATTAAAAAGATAGGGAAAGATATTTCTGCAGAATTTATAGTGTCTTCACAAGTTTTCACTGATGATAGTATTATTGCTGTAAATGTTAGTAAACCTAAACCAGATGAAACTGTTTGGGGAATTCCTAAAGAGGCAAAAGTCATTGAAGAAAATGATAATTATTGTGAGATTAAGTTAAGTGAGCCCGGAGAATATGAAATAACTTTGTACAGCATCACTAATGAAGGTTGTGAAGAATATCAATCTAAGAAGATATTAGTTCTAGAAAAGGATATAAATTCACAAGATGAAAAAGAGGGATATAAAGAAAATATGATAAAATCATTTATTGTTTATCCTAATCCATCAACAGGAAGATTTAGTGCTAAAGTTGAGTTAAGAGAAGAAAATCCAATAGACCTAAAAATTTACAGTTTTCCAAGTAATATGAAATTAGATCACAGACAACTTAAAAACGATCATAAATATGAAGAAACGTATAATTTGAATTTACCAACAGGAATGTATTTTGTAATATTAGAAACTGTGGGAGCTAAACAAGTGAAAAAAATAATCATCCAATAAAATTTAGGTTTTGAAGAGTCATATCAATCATATTCGTTATTTAGTATTAAGTTTGGTATTGTTTATCGGTAGTATTAGTTATTCCCAGCAATACCCTGTAAGTGTAGTACCACAAGCATCTATTCCGGGTCCTGTGTATTTATACCACTATGCGAATAGCAGTTCATTGTCCAAGCCTCTTCAAGTACAGTTATTATTGACTGATTTGACAGTT
>PDWJ01002919.1_pt1 | contig 17076 bp, 11 predicted proteins | sample 1430881 | NCBI WGS metagenome assembly PDWJ01 (sample SAMN01162460, study PRJNA174530) | Oral metagenome, whole genome shotgun sequencing project. | biome: Marine environment; feature: Marine mammal; material: Swab sample of the gingival sulcus; isolation source: swab sample of gingival sulcus...
GCTCGGGGAAGCGGCATTGATTGAAGGCGTGCCGGTGCGCATGAGCGAGATTCACGGCATGGCCCAGCGGGGCGGGGTGGTGGAATCGGCCATCGTTTTCGGCGAGGCCAGAAGTTCCATCATTTCAGATGGGGAAGCCGATATTCTGTTGGGCTTTGAGCCGGCAGAAACACTGCGGGCCATTGGCAGAGCATCTGCCAAAACCCAGGTGATTACCAATACCGCCATCCTGCCGCCCTTTACCGTAGGCATTGGCAAAGGCCCTTACCCTGAAGTGGATGAAATCAAGCGGGTCCTTAAACAAAAAACAGGCAGTTTGGTGGCCATTGATGCCATGTCCCTGGCCAAGCAGGCGGGCAGCCCCATGAGTGTAAATATCGTACTGCTGGGGGCGTTGATCCAGACCGGTGCCTTGGGCTTTGCCAAAGAGAGCGTGATCCAAGCCATTAAACGCAGAACCAAAAAAGCGTTCCTGGATATGAATCTCCACGCCTTTGAGTTGGGGGCTGAGGCCGCGGCAAACGGCGTGGTTTAATCGAATCAAAACCGGGCAGGTAAGGTAATAGGCGATTAAGATATGACCGCAACATCCCCAAAAACCGTGCATGTAATTAACGGTCCAAATCTGAATATGCTGGGCAAAAGAGAGCCCGAGGTGTATGGCCGTCTCAGCCTGGATGAGATCAACCAGGAGATTGAAGCCCTGGCCAAAGCGTTGGGCCTTAATGTCTGTTTTTTTCAGTCCAACCATGAAGGGGTGTTGCTGGATCATATTCATCAGATTTTTGAACAAGGCCCTGCCGGGGTGATCATTAACCCCGGTGCCTTCACCCATACCTCGGTGGCCCTTCGGGATGCCCTGCTGCTGTTGTCCTGTCCCATCATTGAGGTGCATCTTTCCAATATCCACAAACGCGAGCCATTTCGCCACACCTCCATGATTGCGGACATTGCCATGGGCCAGCTCACCGGCTTCGGTCATTTTGGGTATCACATGGCCCTGCGCGCTATCCATCATACCATTCATGGGACGGATAACTGCTGAGCGAGGCCTCTTTTGGGTTGGTCATGCCTTAACTCGTTCGATGTCGGCCCGATTGCAATGAAAGGCACAGGTTTCTCCCTGATCGGTGAGACGCTGGCTGGTCAGTTGGTTGGCCCCTTTGCCGCCGGGCATAAGCTGGGGCCAGTGCAGCCCTTCGGCCACCAGTAGGCCAGGCTGGGTGTCTGGGGTGACGCGGGCATGGAGATGACATTCTCCCCGGGCGTTGAATACCCTAACCACATCTGATGGCTGGATGCCCCGTTTAGCGGCATCTTCTGGATGAATCAACACCTCGGCCGGGCCGGCCATTTTTCTGATGTCATCAATTTCGTTGAATGCGGAGTTGAGAAACAGAAGGTGGGGCGGGGTGATCAATTCCATGGGGTATGTGTCCCCGCCCTCTGGATCCCGAGCCACATGGCCACTGGGCAAGGGATCAAGCCCTTTACGCTCCCAATCGGTTGAAAAAAATTCCACCTTTCCCGAAGGCGTGTTGAAACCGTGGGCATACGGATTGGCTTCAATGTTCAGGCGCACGGCGTTGCCTTGCTGTAACGCCTTTAGGTCAATGCCTTTCATACATGGGGCATCATCTGAAAGAAACCCTTGAATAAAGTCGTCTTCGTTGAGCTGGAATACCTCATCTTTAAATCCCATGCGTTGGGCCAGATGTTGGAAAATGGCCAGGTTACTCATGCTTTGGCCGACAGGTGGGATCACGGCCCTGCCGATCCGCAAATAATTGTGTCCATAAGCGGCGTACAGATCTGTCATTTCCAGGAAGCTGGCCGAGGGCAGGATGATATCTGCCATCAATGCCGTATCTGTCATATAGAGCTCATGGACCACAGTAAATAAATCGTCCCGTGACAGGCCCTGGTTGACCTGTGCTGACGATGGCGCCACTGCCGCAGGATTACTCATGTAATTATAGAAGAGCTTAACCGGTGGATTATCCAGACGGGTGAGAGCGCTGCCCAGTTCCACCATATTGACCGTACGGGTGTTCGCAGGGCAAAGATCCGGGCGGGTCAGGCGGGTGATATCTGATGGGCCGCCCCCCATGCCTCGGGCGATGCCGCCGCCCTTTGCCTTAAATGCCCCCACAAGTCCCGGCAGGCAGGTGATGGTTCGCATGGCCATGGCACCGTGGAGTTGTCGGGCGGGCCCGCATCCGCAACGGATATAGGGCGCCCGCGCCTTGCCATAGAAACGTGCCAGGTCGATGATTTGCTGTTCTGCGATGCCGCAGATTTCTGCGACCCTGCCAGGGGGAAATTCATTCACCCGGGGAACCAGCTTGTCATACCCCAGGGTATGTTGATTGATATACGCGTTATTGATTAGGTTTTCATGGATCAGGACATGCATCATTCCCAATGCCAGCGCTGCATCGGTGCCAGGCCTGAGCATGATATGCAGATCTGCCTGCTTTGCGGTACGGTTGCAGTAAGGATCAATGACAACGATGCGCCCGCCTTTTTGCCGGGCCGTGTTGAAAAAGGGCCATGCGTGGAGATTGGTGGTCAGGGTGTTACTGCCCCAGATGATGATGAAATCAGAATCAACAGCGGTTTCGATCTCTGTGCCCGGACCAGGCCCCAGAGTGGTTTCATATCCCGCAGCCGCTGCCGGGGCGCATATGGTACGCAGCAGCTTTGTGGCCCCCAGTTTATGAAAAAAGGCAAGGCCGATATTGCGGTGGACGATTCCCATGTGGCCGGCATAAAAATAGGGCAGGATAGATTCCCGGCCATGGTCCATGATGACACGTTTGATTTTGTCTGTAATCAGATCCAGGGCATTGTCCCATGAGATGGGCGTAAACCTTCCTGATCCCTTGGGACCCGTGCGTTTTAATGGGGTGAGAATCCGCTTTTCATTGTGAACATGCTCCGGAAAATAGGTTGCTTTTTTACAGATAAACCCTTGGGTAAACGGATGGTCTGGGTCGCCTTTGACCTTTGTAATTTTGCCGTTTTCAACGTTGACCAGCAGCCCGCAGGTATCTGGGCAGTCCTTGGTGCATACAGCCGGTGTCCACATCATGTTTGTCCTTGTTCTTCAGTCACAGTGGTTACGAAGGTGAAATACGTTTTTATGCCCCTACCTATACCGATCGTTTCCTAAAGGCAAGGGCATTGCATGATCGCTTCCCAATATCGGCCATGCGCAGGCTCCGGTGGAAGACCGAGGCGGTTCCTGGCCATTATAAAAACACTGTGTCCGTGCATTCAAATTTTGGGGATTAGACTTGATTGTCTTCTTGCATTGCATCAATCCAAAGAGGTATTGATAATTTTTTGTCAGGCGTCATAAGAATATGCTTTATATAATGGGCCATCGCCTTTCGACAATTTATACACCATTTCCCAGATTCGTCAGTGTCATAATCGCGAAGGATTGCCTGTTGAACGCTTTTGGGCAATAGAGGATTGGGCTTGAAAGATAGCGTGATTCTTTCATTCCACTCCCGATCCTCATTTGAAGGTATCCAGTCTTCAGGGGACAATTCAGCGCTTACAATTCTGGAAAGTACAAAATCACGAAATCGATGTCTCAAGTGGCAATATGCCCTGACATGATAACGGTTTCCTGCAAACACTAAGTGGTTGGGTGAAATAATCCTCTCAGTGCATTCGCCCGATTCAATCGCTTTTTTTTTATATTCTATTGAAAGGGTCTGTTTGCGTTTCAGGGCTGTAAAAATGCGTTTTACGATTTTAAAGCTCAATTTGTGTCTCAGTTTTAAATTAACATCTTCAACCTCAAAATCACTCCAGTCTCTTTCCTCTTTGTAATAACCTGTAAGCGTTTCGCCCCTGAGATAATCCAAAAATTTTAGCGGTTCCTGTTTTATAAATCGTGCTTTGAAATCAGAGGTTGCCATATGACATTTTTGTGATGCGTCATACGTCATTTGATTCGGAAACATATTTCGATAGGTCTGTATTGATTTCTGGGCCACTGGTCGGCTGATATCAAAAGCGTCTCCCAGGCCTCTGGCAGTTAATCCTTCCCCCCAAAGCAGGCGGGTCTCGATATATGCCATTCGTTCTGCTTCAAATTTTTTCATATCACTGTAAAGTTTATTATCATGTTGATAGATTGACAGGTTAAAAATATAAAGTATAATAACACTACAAAAAATCAGAATCAACGTCAAAACTAGAAAGGAATTGCCAATGTATAGAATTAGGCTATCACTTCCGAAAAGGGCTTCCGTAACTTATCGAAATTTAGATATTATCCATGATTCTTTAGTGCACGCATGGATAGATGCCGGCGCTGTAGCAGAATCCGTGGTGGGGCAACAGGCCGGCATGTGGCATTTTGGCGTTCTGGGATGGCGCAGCAACCGAGAAAATCATGCTCACACAGTGGTGGTCGGTACTTCAGACGATAATTTGTCCAAGTGTTTAAAAAGAATTGTGCCTTCCGCTGTCTGCTACAGCCGGGCCTTAACCGCTGAACAAGTTGATTTTTCAGCGGCTCAAATTTTTGAAGACCCTGACCCTGTCGGCCCCGGGCAATCTGCACTGGGTTTGGTGCTGCTCTCTCCTTTAGCAATCTCACGCCGGACCCGGGAGAACAATACCCCCCGCTGGCATACCCAATTGTTAGAAGCTGATCTAAGCCGGGCGGTCAGCCAGCGCCTCAGTCGCCTGACTGGAAGAAATGTGAATTTAAAAATATCGCCGGATCATCTCTACCTGCGTGCCCATCCCAAACACGACACCCTTGTCCAGACCAAAGAAATGAAAAACGGTAAACGTGCTTTTGTGATTGGGATGCGTGCTCCTTTGGTAATCCAAGGCAGTGAAGCGGATCTGCGGCTGGCCTGGTATGCAGGTATCGGCGAAAAAAATCGCAACGGGTTTGGATGTCTTGGCCTGGCGGAAAGGGGGATTAGGCGATGAGTGACGATCAATGGATGTTAAAAGCAACAAATACCGCCTCAAAAATTTATCAAGTTTTTCTTTCAGAAGTGGTTGAAGCCCATTTGATGGAAAAGGACAGGGAAGGCATTCCCCCCAGTCAAAAACTTTGGAAACAAATTGAAAAAGGTTCTCATATTGATTCCCGTGTTCTGCGTTTGATGACCATTAGTGGCAAAGGCGGGTATTCATCCGATCCTGAAAAACGTGAACGATATCACCAATATTTCAATATTACCCTCCTGGAACATCTTTTATCTGTTATGCGAGGGGCAATGGTGTTGGCGGCACTGGACTGGCTTGCCCGAAATCCTGAAATGGATGATGCCGTTTTAGAGCAAAGACTTGTCGTTATTGCTATCGTCGGTTTTATGCATGACATTGATAAGGATCTGCAACTTGCAAGAGATGCGTCAATCCCCCTTGATGCTGTTGCAGAGCGGATGACGCGGTATGGTATCTCCGAATTTTTGAACCAGTTTGGTCTCTGCCTTTCACCGGATCAACTCAGGTATTTGATTGAGAAAGTGGAAGCAAGCCAGGCTCACCGCCATCTGCCGGATATACCTCCCCCCAGAGAATTTGAAACTCTCACACGCTATATCCGGCTGGCTGACCAACTGGACAGCGCCTGGGTTTTAGATGATCCTGAATTCGGCTCTTTAAACGGTGTAATACAGTGTGTGAAAAATGATCAAGGCGCCCTTAGAAGCGATGTCATTAAAGCGTGGAAGGAAGTCCATCTATTTGATCCACTGCATCCATTTTTGCTGGACGAGCTTCAGCGGTATCTGTCCCGGATAAGTATTCACTTGGCAGGCGTCCCTCCACTGATAGAGGCCCACCAGGATGGACATTTATATATGCTGCTGCCCCGATATCGGTATGATGAAATTCTGCAGAACGGACTGAGTGCATTGGCAAACGGATTGCCGTTTAATTTAAGCCTGGATGTTTCTAATAGAGGGGTTCCATGCCTCTATAACGGATCTCCAACTTTTAGTGAGCTGCAAAATTTTATTGAGACCTTAAATTCAAAGCAGCTAAGCGATCTTTTCAAAATCAAACAGGGCTTAAAAGATGCGATTGGAGAATCATTGGACGAATTGCTTTCCGAAATAGGCTTGCAGCCCGTGTGGCCGTCCAAATTTTCTGGGCAGTTATTGCCGATTTATGCCAGTTTTACTGGATTTGGTCCGGAAGAAATGGAATCAATGTATCAAGCAGCTATTCTTGTTATGCTCTTAAATCTTAAGGTGGATGCTAAACGTAAGAATGCTGTTCTCCAAAGTTGCGACCGTGAAAAAACGCTTTTAGATCTTGTCGATGAAACACCACCGGAATGGTTGACTTCCATTGAAGATGATTCGTCCCGAAGGACGTTAACCAGTTTATGGGTTACTGCGTTAGCCGAGGAAAATGAGGATATTAAGGCAGCTGTTTGGGATGAAGACCAAGGACTTTTAAAGCATTGGCTGGAAGGCACTGAAAACCGACCCGGATTTAATCGTTTTATTCCCGGTGAAAAAGCAGAAGTAATTCAAGGTGTTAAAGAGAGACTTGATCAGATACTCTCTGGTAGTCGGGTCTCGGTACCGGATGAAAACGCAAAGGGTCGGTGTCTTTTTACAGACGAGCCAGTTCAGTTTTCTAACATTATAAAAAAGGCTACAGGGCTGTACGGCGTGAAGGCTTCTGCCTTTTCAGGCCGAGAAGGGAGACCTGAATCACTGACAAGGGTTAGTGGACATACAAATGTCGGGCCTTCAAGTCTTGCTGAACATAAATTACGTAAGAAGGCACATGGTATTCAAGGCGGGCGGGACAATGGTTCTCCAATTCTGATTTCTTCCCCTGTCACCGGCGGATTATTCGGTGGTTTGGCACTGCGGGATGAAAAAGCCATGGGTGCCATGTCTGTTTATGATCTAAGTCGGATTGAAAGAAAAAAAGGAACCGTGCTGAAAGGCATGGAAATGTATCAGGCCCGATATCGTTTTGCCAGACTTGAACGAATGCCCGAAAAACTGGCAGAACAAATCAATATGCTCCGTCTGCTATTAACGGCCTGCCGAAGGACAGGAAGACCTTTTCATCTGTTCCGCGGATTGCCTGTTACGAAGAAAGAATTTTTTTATTATGACGCCATGCCTAATGTGTTGGTGAATCTGATAGGTGGAAATGCCCTCTGCATTGAACAGCTGCCCAACGCTCTTCATCAACTCCAGATCGCAGGTGATCTGATGGATACCAATGGACTGGGCTATGATGTGCTAAAGCGCTATGCCATGCCACAGACCCGTTTTGGTGCGGCCTGCATGGCCTGGTGTCATATCAGGGATAAAGAAAAAGAAACGGAAAAGCGGGATTTAAAAGAGGTATTACGAACAGAATATACCAAATATTTAAAAGGAGAAAAAAACATGGGCGAACAGGAAGGCGCTTTGGTTAAATTGGGAAAAGCTGCCGCCGGCATTCAAAAAAATCCGGGAGCAAGGGCGTCAGGCAGTGATGAGTTGCTGGTGTTTAAAATCTGTCTGGACGCGGTCAGTGCAGTAAAAAAAGAGGGGCAGACTGATGCGCTCTCAATGGTTTACGCCGTTGCCGGTGAGTTAGAAACCAACCTCGTCAGGCGTGAAAAAGCGGGAAAAAGAGAAAATCGAAAAGGAAAGAAACTGATGGAAGGATGCGAAGAGGTCGCAGACATTTTCGTCAATGATGTGTGGAAAGGGGTATTCAAAGACAAATACCCCAGCCAGAAAAGCAGGCGGGTCATGTCGAGCATCTACCGGGTCGCCTTTCTTAAAGCCCATAAAGAAATGAGAGAATTACAGAACCAAACAGACAAGTAATGAAGGAAGCATGCAAAATGAAACGATTTCATAAATATCTTGGCAGTCTTGAGACGCTAACAGCAACCACCGTAACTGGGGATAAAAAAAATGATTTTTACATCCACCCGGCATTGAAAAACACCGGGTGTCTGACACTGGTTATGATTCGTGAGGCGATCGCGCCGGTGATTTTTAGAAATGCGGAGCAGGAAATAACAGATATTGAATTCAATAATGAAACATATATCCGGGCAGTGCCCAATAAATTCAAGTTCATTGAAAAAGGGCGGGGGCTGCAAATTCTCAGGGCATACCAGGTCGGCGGAAAACTGCCCCAAAATAAAACCGTGCTGAGGAAAAATCAGAAACCGTCTGAAGCATACGACTTGAATACCGTTGTGTTTGGGGACTCTGCGGTTCAGGATAACCGCATTCTGCCAGTCCGGACCGCGGTGAACTATTCCGACGGCATCAGCCTTTTGCCCAAGCAGATGTGTGTGGATGAAAGCTTTCACAACAGGGCAATGGAGGACGGCACCCTGTTTGATGCCGAAAGCAAAAAGAATAGCGACAATTTGTTCTCCCGTTTTTTTATCCTGCCTGAAACTCTCATGATTCAGGTTCTCTCCACAAGAGGGAAAGTGCTTCCTCCAGAAGGCCTGGATCATCTCCTGCTGTCAATGGGATTGGCAGGTGCATATGGCGGCCAGACTTCCACAACTGGCGTCAATATCCGTTCACGCTTTGTCGGGTTGTACGCCTCACAATTTGAACGGCCGCAATCCTCTCCTTATGAAATTGTCAAAGCATTAACTAAAAAAGGGGTGAGCGGAAAAGATGCTGATGCCGTAACTAAGGCTGTGCATGACATGATGACAGGTATCCATGACACCCATATGGATTCAAAGACATTGAGTCAGTACCAGCAAGACTTGATCCATAAGTTTGAAACCGAAGACACATCCCTTGAAACACAGTATAAAAATGCCGAGCCAAAAGTTGCGGAACTCTTTGACAGCTGGTTCGGGACAGGGAAATAAATAATTATGGAAGCAGAACCTATCAGCGTAACTGCTGAAACGTTGACGCCTTTTGCCTACCACAGCCTGATGGTCCAAAGCGGCACAGCGACCCTGCCGGAATTGATCAGTGACAGGGCCGTTGCCTTTGGACTGGCAGCCGCTTTAGGGATGACAGCCGCCCGGGTAGGGCTGCCCGATAAAAATTATCGGCAGCATATGAGGGCGATGCCCTGGCGTACCTCTGTGTTTTTAACAGATTCTCCCCGGTTGCTGCCGCCGGTCCTCCGTCGCTTAAATCTGGATGCAGAGGCTGGGTTTCAAAGAAAGATCCAGGATGTGGCCAAAAAGGGAAACCTGAAAGACTTTTTCTACACGCAGGAAGTTCCCCCATACCAGAAATTTACAGGCATTATTCTGGGGCTGGAGGGATTTGATCCATTTGAATATGCCGGGGAAGAGGAACTGGTCATCCGTATTGGCCTGCATAGAAACGGGATGGTCAAATTAAAAAAAGAGGAGAAAGATTTACCCCATGTACGACTGAATGCCGCCACCGCAGCTTTGTTTGATCTGGAGCTCCCGGTTGACCGTTATTGTCTCCATAGCCTTCAATTGTCTCGTTTTATGACACCTTTAGAGGCCGCCGGAGAGTTAATTCAATGGAAATAACAACGGAATTAACAGTCGCCAGACACTGCGTGGGACAGATGCCGGACTCGGGTCTGTCACCACTGCAGCAGCGCCTGGTGGACGACCCGGCAAAGATTCGTATTGCCCACGCCCCCACCGGTGCCGGAAAAAGCTACGCCTTTGAACGGGCCATGATCGATAAGGGCGAACGGATACTGTTTATCGTTCCGACTCGGCGGCTATGCCAGAATCTGGCAGCAGGCCTCATGGATGCCCTAATAAAAGAGCATGGATGGTCTAAACCAAACGCCCGATCAAAAATTGCCCTTTGGAATTCAGATGAAAGACAGCGGCTTATAGCGGCTGGAGAAACCCGCATCAGCACCCATCGGGTACGGGAAATTACCGATATCAATGACGCAGTTGAAGGTGGAGAGATGATCATTGCCGTGCCAGAAGTGGTCAGTTGGGTGCTGCTCAGACATGTCCCTGAAAAAGGGTTGTCTGATAAAGGCGTGTTCGATTTTCTGACGGCCTTTGACCACATCGTGTTTGATGAATTTCACACCATTTCCCCGCGAGGGTTTGGACTGGCAGGACTTTTTGCCAAGCTGGCCACGGCATATACCGGTGCACGCGCAAAGGTCAGTTTCCTTTCTGCTACTCCAATTGATATCCAGCCGGTTTTAAAACGGCTGGATATCCCCGAGGACCAGATTGTGGCGTTTGAGGAAAATCTGACGCCGCAAGGCCGGGCAGTTCATGGTGATGTCCACCTTTTATTCTGCCGAAGTGCTGGCATGCCGTCACTCCTTTATGAAAACGCAGATTTAATTCGCAAAGAGCGGGAAAAAGGCCGTCAAGTTGTTGTGATTTATGACAAGTTGTCTGATCTGCAACGGGACAAACCCAAGCTTGAGAGGATTTGTCAAAACGCTGGGATAGAATTCAAAAAAGGACTTGTTATCGACAGTATTGATGACTCCAGAACCGGTAGGGATGACAGCAGCTATTTTGCTACGGGTCGGCAGCAGAACCCGGAACTGTTTGATATTCTGATTGCTACAGCCAGCGTTGAAATGGGAGTGACATTCCGGGCCGACCTGTTGTTTATGGAGCCGGGATTTGAGGCCATGAATTTTCTTCAGCGTTATGGCAGAGCCGCCCGGGGGAATCACGATGGACTCGTATGTGTTCGCTATGGTGATATAAATTTAAATAAAAACAGGTGGTTCAGACGTCTTGTAAAATGGGCTGAAGGGCATCACGGACAACGCGTTCAAATCAATGATTTGGCAAATGTGTTATGTGAAAGAACAAAAAAGCGTTTTAAGGACTGTCCGGAAGACGGAAGCACGCATTTTGGAAAAATGCCAAACCGCGCGGCCTATGCAGCAGGACTTTATTGGAATGTTTTGATGAATCATTTTAGCAACAGAGGGCATCGCTGGAAGCATCTGAACGCCAACCAACCCAAACCTGCAAAAATTATTTTTAACTTACTTAGAAATGTCCGGGAAATGGAAAAGGACCAGTGTATAGGTGAGGCTGCAAAATCATGGTGCGATCGATTTGAGCAGGAAATACGGACGCTTCGGGATATTGCCAAAGGGTTGAGAGTTCTTGAGAAAAATGGAAAGGGAGACTGCTTTCATGCATCGGAGCTGTGGCTCCAGCGCAATACAGATATCCTGGCCCGATATCCATTAATGGTCGCTGAAGACGGTAATGAAGAGGTGGTGATTCCGGGACAGCTTTCCGATTATCAACTGGATGAATCAAAATTTGTGAGAGCGATATGCAAAACATCTTTCCCACACACCCAGCAAACGGTTTTACTGAACGACGATGCGTTTCTGATAAAGTCCTGGTGTCGTGAGTTCAGTAAAAAAGAAGGGGCGGAATCTATTGCCTGGACCTTTTATCCCCAGGCCATGAATTCAGCTTTGAAACTGGTACAACTTACCGGCCTTGTTGTCAGGGATGATGCAGAGGCGGTTTCAGAGGCAGGGGTGTTATAAAATGTTAAAGAACTGGCCTGATGCAACTGAATTTTATGAAGAGGTAGACCGACTGAACCTTCACGGCCTTCATTTTCAGCATATTGCCTTGTGTGAAAGGCGTGCGTGGATGTATTTGCATCACATCAATTTTGCTCAGTGGTATGGAAAGGTTCAAATAGGATCGGCAAAGCATGCGACCAGCTATTCTCGAGACCGGACCACTCAGGGACTTTTCGGTCTGGCACCAGACAGAATAGACTGGGAAAACCGGGTCGTTTATGAAAACAAGGGAACTGCAGGGGCTGTTGATGCCTCCAACGACCAGACTGCCTTTTATGCGGTAATGCTTTCTTTATCCACTGGCCGGGAATGGCGGGCCGTCACCCATGTGCTGTCTACCCGTAGAAGGCGTGAAGTTCCTTTGGATGAACTGCAATTGCAGCGTCTTCACACGTCTTTAAACCGATTGAAATTATTGGCATCAATGGACAAGCCGCCTGAAGTCAGGCGCATCCGGCTGTGTGGTGCATGCTCCCTGGCCGGTTTTTGCGGATTTGATTAGGATCTGATTTATGGAAACTCTTTTTGTTTCAAAAAATGCACAATTGAAACGCCGTGATAACACGCTGTTCTTAACGGCAAGTGGTGTGTCAAAACCTTATCCGGTGGAAAAAATTCGGCATATTGTAATGCTCTCAGAAGCAAGGATGAATTCCAGGCTTCTATGCCTGTGCGGAAGGCACGGTATTCGGATCTCTTTTTTTGATTATTATGGATATTTCAAAGGTGCTTTTGAACCGGTGGATCAAAGTCCATCGGGCCGGGTGAAACTGGAACAATCCAGATGCATATTGAATGATAAAACAAAAATGGCGATTGCACGAGAGATTGTGCGCGGTGCTGCCCATAATATGCAGGCCAACCTGCGTTATTATCAGTATCGGAGTGTTGATGAATTGAATATGCCTATCTGTCAGATGGATCGCCATATTGATAAAATTGACAATACAGAATCCTGTGAAGAACTTATGGGGGTTGAAGGCAACCTTCATCAAATCTATTACGGTGCATGGAAGCTGATTGATCCAGCCCTGAATTTTGGCAAGCGAATACGCCGGCCGCCCAATAATGCAGTGAATTGTCTGATTTCGTTCTTAAACCAGATGACGTATACAGTGGTAAGACATGAAATTTTCAAAACTCACCTGGATCAAAGTCTTAGCTGGCTCCATTCGCCCTCGTCAAGTCGGGCATCTTTGAGTCTGGATTTGGCAGAACTTTTCAAGCCGTTTTTTACAGATGCCTTGATTTTTAAAATGGTCAGGAAAAGGATGCTCCGGGATAACTGGTTTGATCAAAAAGATGGAATCTGTCTTCTTTCCGAAACGGGCCGTAGACATGTGGCAATGCTGTTTTCCACACGATTGGAGGAAAAATTGAAAGGACGGACCTATCGAGAATGGATGTATAAGGAAGCCCTCAATCTTGAACGTCATGTGATGGGGATTTATGAATATGAATCATTTAAACGGAGGATTTAAGCATGTATGTGCTGATGACCTACGATGTGGAAGCCCGCCGCACTGAAAAATTTAAAAAGCTGCTTAGGAAATATTTAGAGCATATTCAATATTCTGTGTTCAGCGGTGACTTGTCTGAAGCAAAGGTGATTGAACTTCGGCGGGAAATCAGTCGGCTTTTAAGACCAAATGAACGCGTAACAGAAATCAGTGCTGCTAACCGGAAAAATGTAAAAGTCGCTCATTATGTGAAATCTGAATTGGGAAAAGGCGAGGCCAAACGAACTGAAGATACTTCCCATGCATCGGATTTTTATGTATTGTAATAAAAGAAAAATGAATTCACTTCGGTGCGGGTTGAAGTATTTAGGCTATGGCAACGAAGTTTTAGAATATTTGTTTACGGATTGTTTTGATGTAATTGGAATTTTATTTTGGAATTTTTATTATTGATTTCGGCGGTTATCTATCCCCATGAGGGATTGTGAATTTTTGAAAACCCCCATCAACTTCCTAATCACTTTGAGTTATCTATCCCCATGAGGGATTGTGAAGCCTATCTCATGGCGCTGGGCCAGGCGTTTTAAGGAGGTTATCTATCCCCATGAGGGATTGTGAACAGGCAACGATGTGTTCTTTCCTTCTTGAAATGATCGTTATCTATCCCCATGAGGGATTGTGAAATGACGGCCAGCTTGTATTCATGGCCGTCGATAAAGGTTATCTATCCCCATGAGGGATTGTGAAGAAAACACATATTCTATGCCCGGATGCTCCACTGGGAGTTATCTATCCCCATGAGGGATTGTGAACAGAAGAAAAACTTTAGAAATACATTTTATGGCAGCGTTATCTATCCCCATGAGGGATTGTGAATCCTTTTTTATTTTTTATACCGCCGCTCAGTGCGGGGTTATCTATCCCCATGAGGGATTGTGAACTGCTGATCAAGGGCGAATTTTTCCGGCTGCCAGTGAGTTATCTATCCCCATGAGGGATTGTGAACGGTTGGAGTCGAGGCGATCCGCCGGGGCAAGGGCACCGGTTATCTATCCCCATGAGGGATTGTGAATCAGCCATGACTCCCGTGCCCTGGTTTGCCATCAGCGTTATCTATCCCCATGAGGGATTGTGAACTCTTGATCTATTTGGTTGACATTTGTTCCAATGCCGTTATCTATCCCCATGAGGGATTGTGAACCGGCGGCAACTGCCAGCGGATCGAGCTTACCGGGGGGTTATCTATCCCCATGAGGGATTGTGAATTGAGAAAAACAAGGGGGATGAAATCCGCTATGACCGTTATCTATCCCCATGAGGGATTGTGAATTTTTTGGACCCCTTTTGAGGTCAAAATTTGGTACTTGTTATCTATCCCCATGAGGGATTGTGAAATGATCGGGATGAAAGAGGGAGAGTCCGCCGTACATGTTATCTATCCCCATGAGGGATTGTGAAACATAGCGCACATACCGCACACACCTCAGCAGTTTTTGTTATCTATCCCCATGAGGGATTGTGAATCGGTTCAAAAAACTCCCCCCAAATTACATCAAAAGTTATCTATCCCCATGAGGGATTGTGAATTGGATATGGGGGAAAGCATATCCACGACATGATAGTGTTATCTATCCCCATGAGGGATTGTGAAAGATTACCCGGCCCAATGATAGAAACCAGACCGGACGTTATCTATCCCCATGAGGGATTGTGAACGATCACTGCCGATAGTCGCCAAGAAGGACACCAGCGTTATCTATCCCCATGAGGGATTGTGAATGGTTATCCAAAACGACGATTGACAGGTTTTCCACGTTATCTATCCCCATGAGGGATTGTGAACCAAAAAAGTATATCTTATCAACACCGCCGCCCGCTTTGTTATCTATCCCCATGAGGGATTGTGAACATTTTTCTTAAATCGTAGGACCCGGAAACTTCATAGTTATCTATCCCCATGAGGGATTGTGAAAATTCTAAGTGGACTGCCGATATTCCCCAATATATCGTTATCTATCCCCATGAGGGATTGTGAACATAGTGATCAGAAAGCGCCCGACAGATATCCAGGCCAGTTATCTATCCCCATGAGGGATTGTGAACAGACATCCACCCCGGCCCTAAGAAGGTGCTTGGCGGGTTATCTATCCCCATGAGGGATTGTGAATTGGCGCTGGCGTTTGGGGAAGCGCATAGAATCGGCTTGTTATCTATCCCCATGAGGGATTGTGAATTTTTAGCTCTGGTGATCCTACCATCGATTAACCACGTTATCTATCCCCATGAGGGATTGTGAAGCGCCAGGTGCGCATCAATCTCTTGATTGGACGCCTGTTATCTATCCCCATGAGGGATTGTGAACAAACAGATCGCCTTTAACGCGTCTGGCAATAGCTGGTTATCTATCCCCATGAGGGATTGTGAACTTTTTGAACGCATCAACTCTGCAAAAAAACACGGCAGTTATCTATCCCCATGAGGGATTGTGAAGGCATGGAATATCGGCCGGAGATCTATAATGACAGCGTTATCTATCCCCATGAGGGATTGTGAAAATGGTAAAATATATAGCGCCAATACCAGTTAACATGTTATCTATCCCCATGAGGGATTGTGAACCTCTATTGCCGTATTTTCGCTGGGGCTGCCCAGCCGGTTATCTATCCCCATGAGGGATTGTGAATTCTTTTAGCTTCGCTTCTTGCAGTCCCTTGATGGCGGTTATCTATCCCCATGAGGGATTGTGAACGTCGTCCAGGGGGATGGCCCCCTCAAGCGTTCCGCGTTATCTATCCCCATGAGGGATTGTGAAATAAGTAACTGCTGTTTTTTTTCTACATTTTGGACATGTTATCTATCCCCATGAGGGATTGTGAAAAAAATACAAATCCGGAGACTTTGTTGGGGTCCTTTGTTATCTATCCCCATGAGGGATTGTGAATCCATGATAACAAAGAATTCGACGCCGCAACCAAAAGTTATCTATCCCCATGAGGGATTGTGAAATCCTTGTGGATACCATATCCGCCCTGGGCGGCGGTGTTATCTATCCCCATGAGGGATTGTGAACTCAAAGCCGCCATTGATGAGTTGGATACTATATATCGTTATCTATCCCCATGAGGGATTGTGAACTTTACCAAACCCAAGACGGTTATCCTTTCTTGGCAGTTATCTATCCCCATGAGGGATTGTGAAATTCCTAAGGTTGTGGGCGTGGAAACCGTGACCACGTTATCTATCCCCATGAGGGATTGTGAAGTTTTTTCATCGCCTCTTTCTCTTGGCGGCGTTGCTGTTATCTATCCCCATGAGGGATTGTGAAATTTGCCTTGTGTGTGCAACGCTTGAAATACTCATCAGTTATCTATCCCCATGAGGGATTGTGAAGCTTGCAGCCTCTCGATGGTGGCATCTTTGTCTGAGTTATCTATCCCCATGAGGGATTGTGAAGACATAGCGATAAAAGCCCCTTATTTTGTGTTGATAGTTATCTATCCCCATGAGGGATTGTGAAATCGATGCTTATACCAAAGGAAGCGCTGGCACTTATGGTTATCTATCCCCATGAGGGATTGTGAAGGCTAATATCCAGCCTTCATACGCCTTTACATTTACGTTATCTATCCCCATGAGGGATTGTGAAACGCATAGAAAATATCATTTTGGCTGCGCTTGGCGGGTTATCTATCCCCATGAGGGATTGTGAAGCTGCTTTGAGTTGATTTCTTAGACCCGGATTTGTTGTTATCTATCCCCATGAGGGATTGTGAACAACTCTTTAAGGCCGTCGGTCAAGGCGTCCTGGGTGTTATCTATCCCCATGAGGGATTGTGAACCAAACCATCCCCCCTGGCGAATAAATTTTAAGGACGTTATCTATCCCCATGAGGGATTGTGAAACGCTCTCTGCCGGAACACTATACAAAGTCAGCCGAGTTATCTATCCCCATGAGGGATTGTGAACTCTTCAACCTCATGACATAGGTAAGCGGTTTATAAACCCCATCTACAAATCGAGGTCATAGCATGAGAAGATGAGCCAAACCAATTTCAAGGAGACTCATCAACATGTCAGTAACAA
>PDWJ01002921.1_pt1 | contig 17074 bp, 13 predicted proteins | sample 1430881 | NCBI WGS metagenome assembly PDWJ01 (sample SAMN01162460, study PRJNA174530) | Oral metagenome, whole genome shotgun sequencing project. | biome: Marine environment; feature: Marine mammal; material: Swab sample of the gingival sulcus; isolation source: swab sample of gingival sulcus...
GCGGCATTTTTCGATACAATTATGGCTACGGCCTTAAAGCACGTCAATTTGTCAATGAGCAGGGTGATAACGAGCAATTGTTAAAGTCGAAAGTTGAGTAAAATAAACAATATTATTTAATTTTCGAATCGTTCAGGAACCTGCCTGCACGCTGAGTCGTCAAATCGTGCGGCAATTCCAATTATCTCTGCCGCCTCTGCTGTGCGGCCCCGTTTTTCGCACCCCGCCGCATAGACTTGGCATTTTTTTCTGAGCACCGCTGTTGCCGCCGCGGCCCGGTCTTCGGACAGAACCCCGGAATCAAGCAGCCGCACCAGTGAACGGATCCGGTATTTATCCAGCGCCGGCGACGCGGACAACTGGTCTGCATGCCCGCCATACTTGTAAATCAGTGGTGTTTCGATCAGACCCACCGGATAGTCCACAGCCACCCGGAGCCAGAGGTCATAATCCTCACACGCAGGAAAGGAACCATCAAACAGGCCCACCCTGTCAAACAGGCGGCGATGCATCATCACCGCTGAGGGACTGACCAGACACAGCGAAAGAGAGGGGATAAAAATATCACCGGAGGGTTTCCGGTGTTTCACTTTGGGATTCACCCGCCTGTTGTTCCGGATCCAGATTTCTTCGGTCTGACAGATCATCAGCTCTGGATGTGCCTCCATAAACGCGACCTGAACCGAGAGTTTTTCCGGCATCCACGCATCATCCGAATCCAGAAACGCGATATAGTCGCCTTTCGCTGCACAGATCCCTGCATTTCGTGCTGCGCTGACACCCTGATTTTCCTGATAAATTGATATAATTTTCTCGCCGTAACCGGCAATGACCTCAGACGTGGCATCGGTTGATCCATCATCGACGATGATCAGCTCAAAATCGGAAAACGTCTGGGCCAGTACCGATGATACGGCCCGTTCCAGGATCCATGCCCGGTTATATGTCGGAATGATGACCGTAACCCGGGGCGCATCTCTGCCCATTCCGCCCTCCTTCCTGTTTCCGCTTCACGGGCTCGTGCCGTTCGAGACCGGATCCGGCAGTTCCACGGCCTAGGCACGTTATTCTTGCAGCCGTGATCAGGATCGGTTGTAGCGTATCAGCGGCGATGAATACAGTTTTTTTATTCCATTTCATCTTTATTTTTCGATAAATTGATATTTTCACGTTTTTTTATTATAGTACCTCTGATCAACCAACTGGATGACGGATTCAAGACAGGCGGACAACTCGCCTGTCAATCATCTGTATTTTCTTTTCAACCTGAGTGAATGGAGGCGTTTATCATGAAAAAAAGGATCCTTCTCGTTGCTGCGGTTTTTCTTGCCATGGTTATGGGCTGCAGCCAGTCCGGATCGGAAAAAGACAGCAAGACATCCTTTGTCACCATTGGTACCGGCGGTATTACCGGGGTCTACTACCCCACAGGCGGCGCCATCGCAAAAATCGTCAACAAGAAAAAAGATCAGTACGGTATCCGGTGTACCGTCGAATCCACCGGTGGCTCTGTTTTCAACATCAATGCCATCATGGCCGGTGACCTGGAATTCGGCATTGCCCAGTCTGACCGCCAGTATCAGGCCATGGAAGGTCTTGCGGAATGGAAAGACAAGGGCAAACAAACAGACCTTCGCTCTGTTTTCAGTATTCATCCCGAGTCCGTCACCCTGCTCGCGGCCGTGGACGCTGACATCAATACCATAAAGGATCTGAAAGGCAAACGCGTCAACATCGGCAACCCGGGTTCCGGACAGCGCCAGAACGCCATCGATGCCCTGACCGCCATTGGTTTTGACATTGAAAAAGACATCAAGGCAGAATCCGCCAAGGCCGCCGAATCCCCCGGTCTGCTCCAGGACGACCGCATCGACGCTTTTTTCTACACCGTCGGCCACCCCAGCGGGGCTTTCAAGGAAGTCACATCCGGTGCTCGCAAGACCCGTTTTGTCACCATTACGGGTATTGATTCCCTGCTTGCGAAATATCCGTATTACGCCACCTCCTATATCCCTGCTTCCCTGTACCCGAGTGCTGAAAACGACAAAGACACAGAGACATTTGGCGTCAAGGCCACCTTGGTCACCTCTGCCAAGGTTCCCGATGACATTGTCTATGCCATCACAAAGGAAGTGTTTGAAAATTTTGAAGATTTCAAAAAATTGCACCCTGCATACCAGGTGCTGACCAAGGAAAACATGCTGACCGGCCTGTCCGCGCCCATTCATCCGGGTGCGATGAAATACTACAAAGAAGCCGGCCTGAAATAACGCCTGCACGACCCTCACCGGCCGAAAGCCCCATGCCGGTTTTCGGCCGGTTCTCTTCTAGGTGAGCTATGAAAATTGAACACTATAATGAAACCCAGGAGGGGATCTCGCTGGCGAAAAAGATGGCTCAGGAGGAAGCGGGTATTGGCCGCCTTCCCCAAGGCCCCATGCGGTTCCTCATCCCGACCCTTGCCGTGGCCTGGTCTCTCTTTCAGCTGGCCATTGCCAAGTGGCTGATTCTGGATGCCACGTATACACGCGCCATTCATCTGGGGTTTGCCTTGCTGATCGTTTTTCTCAACTATCCCATGCTCAGCAGGCCGGTACTGGGGCTCAAATGGCTGGCAACCAAACGGCGGATTCCTGTATTTGACGTTGTTACAGGTATTGTCGCCTGCCTCTGTGCCCTCTATATTGTCATCGATTATACCGGCATCGCCTCCCGCTCCGGGGCAGCTATTCCGCGAGATCTGGCCATCGGCGCCCTTCTGGTCGTCCTGCTGCTCGAAGCCGCCCGAAGGGTGATCGGTCCGGCCCTGCCCATCATCGCGTCCGTCTTCATCATCTACGCGTTCATGGGTCCGTACATGCCCGGAATTCTGGCGTTTAAAGGGGTCTCCCTCAACCGGTTCATGGGGCAGATGACCCTTTCCACCGAAGGGATTTACGGCGTTCCGCTGGATGTTTCCGCAACCATTGTGTTTCTCTTTGTCCTGTTTGGCGCCATGTTAGATAAAGCCGGCGGTGGGAAATACTTTATCCAGCTGGCCATCAGTATTCTGGGCGGTTTCAAAGGAGGACCTGCCAAGGCGGCGGTTATGGGCAGCGGACTCACCGGCATGATCTCCGGATCGAGTATCGCCAACATCGTGACCACCGGAACCTTCACTATCCCCATGATGAAAAAGGTTGGCTACCCGGGAACCAAGGCCGCATCCATCGAGGTCGCCGCCAGTACTGACGGCCAGCTCGCCCCGCCGATCATGGGCGCGGCCGCCTTTATCATCGCGGAATATGTGAACGTTCCCTATATTGCCGTGATCAAGGCAGCAGCCATCCCGGCGTTTGCCTCTTATTTCGCCTTATTCTATATCACCCATATCGAAGCCTCCAAACTGGGCCTCGAAGGTATTCCCCGAAAGGAACTGCCACCGTTTTTCAAGACCCTGATCAGTGGATGCCACTTTCTGATTCCCTTATGCTTTCTGCTCTACGAGCTGGTCATTGTCCGCCATTCGCCGGAGCTGTCCGCCTTTCACGCCATCTGCGTCATGGCCGTCATCATGATCCTTCAGGATCCGGTCAGGGCCTGGAAAGAAAAAGGCCCCATGGGTCCGGCATTCCGGTCGAGTTTCTTCAACCTGCTCAACGCACTGGCCACCGGGGCCCGGAACATGGTATCGGTGGCCCTTGCAACGGCGGCTGCCGGGATCATCGTCGGTGTGGTGGCCCTGGGCCTCGGCGGACGGATCACGGAAATCATCGACGTGATTTCCGCAGGTAACATCTACATCATGCTCTTTATCACCGCCGGTGCCAGCCTGCTCATCGGCATGGGGCTGCCCACCACCGCCACCTATATTGTCATGGCGTCCCTGACCGCACCGGCTATTTCCCAGCTCGGCGCCGTCTACGGTTTTGGAGTTCCCCTGATGGCCGCCCACCTGTTCTGCTTCTACTTTGGCATCCTGGCAGACGATACACCGCCGGTGGGGCTTGCCGCCTATGCGGCTGCGGCCATTGCCAAATCACCGCCCATTCCCACGGGAATCCAGGCGTTCATGTATGATATCCGTACCGCCATCCTGCCGTTCATGTTCATTTTCAACAGTGACCTGATTCTCCATAACATTTATTCATGGCGTGCCGGTCTGCTGATTTTTATCATGGCCTGCATGGGCAATTTTGCCTTTGCCTCTGCCACCCAGGGATGGCTGGTCACGAGAAATAAGCTGTACGACATTCCCATCCTCCTGGCCGCCACCTTCGCACTCATGCGTCCAGACGCCCTGGCCCGCTGGTTTGGCATGCCCCATGAACAGCGATTCTGGACATACGGGGTGGGATTGTGCTTATTTGGCCTTGTCGTTGTCATGCAAAAGTGGCGGGCTGGCAGGGAATCTGCCGCAGCCTGAATCGTCCCGGATGCTCAAGACCCACCCGTGAAGAGGAGAGCGTTGTATGCGTTCCGTCAAAAAGATCCTCGTTCCCCTGGCCGCCACCGGTGATGCCAGGGGCCTGTTCAATTACGCAGCTCATATGGCCACATCCCTGGATGCGGATCTGATCATCGCCAATGTCATCAATGTAAATGACGTGCATGCGGTGGGCCGTATCGTCTCCCTCGGCTACGCGGTGGACGGCGACCATTACATCAGCAGCATTGAAGCAGAACGGGAAACATTGTTCGAGCAGATCGTCTCTGCCAGCGACTATGACTCGGAACGGATAAAACTGCTGTTCCGGGTCGGGAATCCGGTATCGGAAATTCTCAAGTTGATCGTGAAAAAAGATGTGGACATGGTCATCATGGGCGTCCGGGGGCACTCGAATCTGGAGCATTTTTTCGTGGGGTCTGTGGCGGAAAAGGTTTTCCGCCGCTCACCGGTCACGGTGGTTTCTTACCGGGATGAGGAGACAAACGCCCGGTACCGGAAGAAAATACCTCTGGAATAATACGGGAAATTCCTGGCCGTTATTACGCATAACCACCAGTGAATACAGCCCTTGCAGTTTTCCGAAGATCAGGGTACACATGGACTTTTTTTTATCAGCCCCGTTTCCGGACGCCAGATGTCCATCCTGATGCAAAGGCATGTTATGCAGACCCAGCCCCCTTCACATCCCGTCCCCTGGCACACCTTTTCCGTGCTGTTTCTTGCCATCTTTGTCTCGGTCACCGGCGTGGGAATTGTGGTTCCCCTGCTCCCGGTCTACGCCCATGCCATGGGGGCTGGCGGGTTTGCCGTGGGCATGATTTTCGGAGCGTTTTCCATTTCCCGATCCTTCCTCCTTCCCTTTGTCGGCGGCTGGTCAGACCGGGTGGGCCGAAAACCCTTCATTGTCACCGGCCTTGCCGCCTACACCCTGGTCTCCCTGGCCTTTATCCTGTTCAATACAGTCACCGGGCTGATCATGGTCCGTTTTTTTCAGGGGATCGCCTCTGCCCTCATTCTTCCCGTTGCCCAGGCCTATGTTGGTGATATCACTCCCCCAGGAAAAGAAGGGTTTCTCATGGGCCTGTTCAATCTGTCCATGTTCAGCTCTCTCAGCATCGGCCCCATGGTCGGCGGGCTGGTCAATGACCGATTTGGCCTGACCACGGCCTTTGTCATCATGGGGCTGCTGTCCCTTGTGGCGGTGCTGGCCGCCGGGATGCTGCTTCCTCCGACCCGGGAAGAGGTGATCGCAATGGCCGCTGCCAAACCCGCCTCGTGGAAAACCATTCTCCGAACCCCGGCGATTACCAGCCTGTTCCTCTTCCGCCTGGGCTACACCTTATGCATCGGGATCATCTGGGGGTTTCTGCCCATTTACGCGGCAGACCGATTTGACCTGCCCAGCTTTCAAATCGGCATGCTCATCATGACCAGCGTGTTTGTCAGCGGTATCATCCACCTGCCCATGGGTATCCTGGCAGATAAAATCTCAAAACACCTGCTCATGGCCGCCGGAGCCCTGCTGGTCATCTGTGCCATGCCGGCGCTCGCGTCTGCTCACGGGTTTATCCAGCTCCTTCTCTGCGTCGTCTGTTTCGGTCTGGGCGGCGGTATCTCCATGCCAGCCCTCATGGCCCTTGCCGTGATCCAGGGAAACCGCATGAATGCCATTGGCAGTGTGATGTCGCTCCTCACCGTGGCCCACAGCCTGGGCATGATGGGCGGGGCCCTGCTGGCCGGGGCGGTCATGGACCATGCCCGGCTTTCCCTGGCCTTTCCCATGGGCGGCGGACTGATGCTTGCCGGGGTGGCCGGATTTGCCACCCTCCAGATTCGCAGCAACTGGCGAAAGTGACGCCTTTTTGTAAAAAACTGTTGAAATTCTATGAACCCGTCTTATCATTAGTCGATGCGCCCGGCGGATGCCCGCCGGTATCTGCATCCAATCTGTGCGGTGACATGACTGTTGACGCTTTTTCCCGGAACCACCTGCCACGGCAGTGTCGCGGAACCGGACACGTTTACCCGTGAACGCCGTATCGATGCTGCGGCGCTGATTTTTCAGGAGGAAAGGACAGAAACGAATGATCCAAATCGAAGGGCTGACCAAGTATTACAACGATTTCTGCGCCGTCGATCACATCAGCCTTGAAATCGAAAAAGGAGAAATCCTGGGTCTCCTTGGGCCGAACGGAGCAGGAAAAACCACAACACTCCGCATGTTGACCGGCTACTACACCCCCACACAAGGCACCATTAAAATAGACGACTGTGACGTTGCCGAAAATCCCTTACAGGTCAAAAGCAGGATCGGGTATCTACCGGAATCGGCGCCCCTCTACCACAGCATGCTGGTCTATGATTATCTTGCCTATGTGGCCGGCATCAAAGGCATCCCCGGCAGCCAGATCCCCAAACGCCTCAAAGAACTCTCCGACCTCTGCGGGCTGTCCGCCATCATGCACAAAACCATCAACGAACTTTCAAAGGGCCTCAAACAACGCGTGGGGCTGGCTCATGCCATGATGAGCGATCCGGACGTGCTGATCCTCGACGAACCCACGTCCGGGCTGGACCCCAACCAGATCGTGGAAATCCGTCGGATCATCCGTGAGATCGGAAAAGAAAAAACCGTCATCTTCTCCACCCATATCCTGAGTGAGGCCGAAGCCACCTGCGACCGGATCGTGATCATCAACAAGGGAAACATCGTTGCCGATGACAAGACCGAAGCCCTGAAAAACGCCAAAAGCGGCGGTTCCAATATTCAGATTACCCTTGTGGATGCAGACGAAGCAGCCGTGCGTCAGCGGCTTTCGGGTATACCAGGGGTACGGGATATCACTATCACAGACACCGGCGCCGCCGAACTCCAGGTCACCCTCTCCTGCGGACGGGACAACACCATGGCGGGTGCCATCTACCGGAGCATCAGGGAAACCGACTGGACCCTCACCCGGCTCGAACCCGAAACCCGCAACCTGGAAACCATCTTCCATGAACTGACCCGGGAGAACTGATCATGAAACAGAGCCTTCATATTTTCAGCAAAGAATTCAAGGATTACTTCATATCCCCCATTGCGTACATCGTGATTGCCATTTTTCTCCTGGTTACCGGGTGGTTCTTTTTCAACACTTTTTTCATCCACAACCAGGCCACGCTGAGAAACTTTTTTTCCCTGCTCCCCCTGACCTTTTCCTTTATTATTCCAGCCGTCACCATGCGGCTGTTTTCCGAAGAAATGAACATCGGCTCTTATGAGGTGCTCATGACCATGCCCGTGACCACCACGGACATCGTGGTGGGGAAATTTCTGGCAGGGTTCGCATTTACCGGTGCCATGCTGCTTCCCACACTGGCCTATCCCATCCTGATCTCCCTGTTCGGCGACCTGGACTGGGGACCCGTGGCCGGCGGCTACCTCGGCGCCCTGCTCATGGGCGGCAGTTTTACAGCCATCGGCCTGTTTGCCTCGTCGCTCACCCGAAACCAGATCATTGCCTTTATCATCGGCATGGTCATCTGCTTTTCCCTGACCCTGCTCGACAAGATGCTCTTTTTCTTTCCCCGGGCCGCTGTAAAGGTCTTGGGCTATCTCGGGACGGATTTCCATTTTCAGAACATTGCTAAGGGGATCATCGACAGCCGGGATCTGGTCTATTTTCTGAGCGTCATCTTCATTGCCCTCTATGCCGCGAATCTCTCCATGCAGGAAAAATAAAGGAGCCTCCATGAACACCAAACGATTATCCGAAAAACTGGTGAAGTTTTTCATCTATCTGATTGTGGTGGTCCTCATCAACTGTGTCGGGATCACCCTCTTTTTCCGCATTGATCTGACAAAAAACGGTGTCTATTCCCTGTCTGAAGCCAGCAAGGCTGCCGTCAAATCCCTGTCTGATCCGTTGACCATAAAAGTCTTTTTTACAGAGAACCTGCCGGCCCCGTACAATAATATCGAACAATACCTGCGGGATCTGCTCGAAGAATACCGGGCAACCGGCAGCCGCTATTTCAACTATCAGTTCTACAATGTCACCCCGGCAGACGACACGGGCGCGGATAAAACCGCAGAAAACCGGAAAATCGCCGAAAGTTTCGGCATTCCGTCGGTACAGATCCGGGTGGTGGAAAAGGATGAGGTTAAATTCAAGACCGGGTATATGGGGCTGGTCATCATCCACGGTGACATGGTCGAGAAAATTCCCACCATCACCAGCACGGATCGGCTTGAGTACCAGCTCACCACAGCCATGCGCAAGCTGAACAACAAGATCAGCACCCTGGTCAGCCTGGACGGGAAGGTGGAAGCCCGCCTGTTTATCTCACCGTCCATCCGCAAGGTGGCACCCTACATGGGCCTCAAGGATCTTGCTGGCCTGAAAGACAGGGTGAAATCCATTATCGACGAGATGAACCGCAAACAGTTCAACACCCTTACCTATCAGTTTAGCGAACCGGCAACCGATGCGGAGATAAAGCAGGTGGGCGAGACCTACGATATCATGACCCTCCAGTGGCCGGATATTCCCAAGGCAACCATCACCGCCGGCAAGGGAATCATCGGTATGGTCATGGAATACAAGGGGAAACGCGCGGATATCCCGGTACTGCGGGTTATCAACATCCCGTTGTTCGGTCAGCGGTATGAACTGGCTCAGGAACCGGCGCTCAAAGAAGCCATTACCCAGGCCATGGAATCTCTGGTCGACATCAATGAAAGCATCGGGTATCTGGCAGACCACGGCAGTCCCAGTCTTTTTTCCCCGCCAGCCGCGAACCCGTTCCAGCAGGCTGAACCCGGTCTGGGTACCTTCAACCAGCTGGCCAGACAGAACTACAGCTTAAAAGAGATCCAGCTCGCAGACGAAGATATTCCGGACGGCCTCAACAGCCTCATCATTTGTGACCCCACAGAGGCGTTCACCGAGTATGAACTCTATCAAATTGATCAGTTTCTCATGAAAGGAAATGATCTTGCGGTGTTTGTCCAGGCATTCGAAGAAAAAATGCCCCCGCAGCAGAATTCCTTCAACATGGGCCAGCAAGGCCCCACATACCATCCCATCGATACTGGCCTTGCCAAACTGCTGGACCATTACGGTATCCGGGTGAAAAAGTCCTATGTCATGGATGAAAACTGCTTCAAACAGCAGAAGTCCCAGCGCATGGGCGGCGGTGAGCAGGCGGTCTATTTTGCCCCCATGATCAAAAAGAAGTTCATCAATGCGGATCTGGACTTCATGCAGCCCATCAAGGGGCTGGTGGTCCTCAAGGCCAGTCCGCTGGAGCTGGATACCGCAAGGCTGGAGACCATCGGTGCGGAGACAACCACCCTCTTTTCCACTTCTGATCGGTCCTGGGAGATGCGCGAACCCATCAACCTGAACCCCATGTTCATCCGGCCGCCGTCCGATGAAAAGAAATTTTCCTCCCAGCCCCTGGCCGTGATGATCCAGGGCGAGTTCCCCAGCTACTTTGCCGGTAAAAAACGCCCCATCCGGACAAAAGCATCCGATGAAACGGAACTGTCTGAAGCAGACAAGAAAAAAGCCGAAGACCTGAAAGCGCTTGAGCAAACCCAGCCCTTTATCGAAAAGGGAAAACCAGGCACCCTCTTTGTCGTGGGGTCTCCGAGTTTGCTCAACGACAACCTGCTGGACCCGGAAGGGAAATCCCCCAACGCCACCTTTGTCATGAACATCCTGGATGTGATGAACGGACGCGACGGCATTGCCGCCATGCGGAGCAAGGATACCAGCTTCAATCCGCTGGACGAAACCTCTGCCGGGCTCAAAGCCGGGGTCAAGTTCTTCAACATCGGCGGCCTGCCCGCACTCACCGCCCTGTTCGGTATCCTGGTCTGGGTGCGCCGCATCGCACGCCGCAAACGGATTCAACTGATGTTTGACATCTAACAAACGCACCAGGGCCCCGTTCCTGCGGGGCCCTGTATTATTATAAAAGGAAGCAAGGTCATGAAGATCAAAAAAGAGTACCCGATTCTCATTGCCGTGATCATCGCCCTGGGCGCCTATCTCTACCTCAAACCATCCGACCGGATGCAGTACACCCTGCCGGACATCCCGGCAATCGAGCGGGCAGACATCAACAAGATTGAAATCATCCGGCCGGGCGAAGACCCGATTGTTCTTGAAAAAAAGGATGAAACCTGGCGTGTCGGAGAAAATGCCTACCCGGCGGATGCGACCAAGGTGGACAGCATGCTTAACACTCTTGCGGATTTTTCCGTCACTGATCTGGTTTCGGAATCCAAAGCCTTTGAACGGTTTGAGCTGGACAAGGAAAAAGGCATCCGGATCAAGGCCTTCACCGGTGCCGATCTAGTGCGGGAATTCGATATGGGAAAAACCGCGGCCTCGTTTCGACACACCTATGTGAAACTGGCAAAAGAGGATGCCATCTACCAGGCAGCCGGCAACTTCAAGCGCAGCTTTGACCTGTCCCTGGACGCCATCCGGAACAAGACCGTTACCGATTTTCCTGTGGAGGCCATCAGGTCCATCACAGCCCTGAGGGAAACGGAGACGGTGACCTTCACCCGGACGGAAAAAGAAGCAGCTGGCGCAGCGGAAAAAACATCTGAAAAGGCTGAAGAAACAACTGACACACCACCAGCACCGGTCATTGTCTGGAAACGCACTGACGGAGAAGAAACCCCGGACGCGGACATGCAAAGCTTTCTTGCCAAACTCAACAAAATCAAATGCCAGCGGTTTGAAACCAATCCCGCAGACGGAGCCTACGCCAACCCGGTATACCGGTTTGAGTTGACGGACACAGACAAAAAGACCTACACCCTTTCCGTCTTTGAAAAGCTGAGCGAGGATGTCAACGACTACCCGGCCACTTCCACCATGGCCATGGAACCGTTTATCCTCTCCCGCTGGGAATTGAATCAGATATTAGACAAACTCCCGGCCCCCAATGCACCGAAAGCCGAAGAGAAGACCACCGAATCCTGATTTTTTAACGTCAACCCATGGCCTCCGGCGGCCCTGCCGGGGGCCTGCCTTTTGAAAAGGCAGACAAACAGGTGGATTAAATTCAGGGGCACCGGGTTTTTATGGGTGCTTGAATCAGTATGGGGATCATGTTTTGCTGTCTCCGAACAGCCGCGCCGCGTTTCTTCCCAGGATATCCGCCATGATTTCCGGATCCAGTCCGGATGCGGTCATATCCCGCACATACCGTTCCGGTTTCAGGAGGGGGTAGTCACTGCCAAACAAAATGCGGTCATGCCCGAAGATCTCCGCTGCAATTCGATACACAGACGCATCGTATAAATACGGAGATGCAGCCGTATCCACATACACCTTCTTCAGCACCGTTTTCACCTGCTTTTTCATGAGATGGTAAAACAGGATCCCGCCCCCCCAGTGGGCCAGGATGATCGTATTATCCGGAAATGCGGACAGGAACGCATAGATTTCCGTCAGGGACATAGGGGCTTTTCCCGGATACAGGGGCCCCACTGGCTCGTTGGTGTGTATGAGAAGGGGGACATCCTGCTCGCGGCACAGATCCATGATGGGCGTCATTTTTTGAATAACGTTCGCATCCAGCCCCCTGTCATAGACAGCCAGCTCGCCCATGCCTTTCAATCCGCCCGCCAGACACCGTTCGGCTTCTTCCACTGCCTTTGGGTGCAGGGGATCAAAACATCCCATACCCATGAGTCGATCCGGATACGCGGCCACGGCAGCCATGACCGCGTCATTGTTTTCCCTGAAAAACGACGCGGTGCGCCACGGAAATCCAAACACCACCGATTTTTCCACCCCCTGGACATCCATCTCCGCCACCAGGGTGTCAGCGGTCACCAGTTTTGACTGCGGGGATGCATACAACATTTGAAAAGTCGGCTCATTTTCAAAATAGGTTTCACGCGTTGAAACCATTTTTGAAGAAAAAATATGGGTATGCACATCAATCATGACACCCTCTTGTCTTTTTTCATCCTGTCAGGCAGCACGGGCGTCGCAGCAGGGTATCACCGGCTAGTGGTATACGATCAAAAACCTGAAAAAACACCTATGAAGATCGCGCCACGTTCGCATCCTCAAAGGATGCCATCTCGCACATGATCCGGCAGGCGGCATCTGCCACGTCCATGGCAACAGCCGCGCCAACCCCTTCGCCCAGGCGCATCTGGAAATCCACCAGAGGTTCGAGGTGCAGATGGCTAAGTGCTGCGGCCTGGGCAGGTTCCACTGAACGGTGCCCGGATATGAGGTAACCGCCAATATCCGGATTGATCACATACGCGATCAATCCGGCCGCTGTCGAGATCACACCATCCAGCACCACCGCACACTGCCGGGATGCAGCAGCCAGCACCGCACCGGCGATACCGGCAATCTCAAATCCACCCATTTTCCGAAGAATTTCAAATCCGTCTGCCGAATCCGGCTGATGAAGGGCCAGCACCTGTTCCAGCACTGCGATTTTATGTGCCAGTCCGCTGTCATCCAGGCCCGTGCCCCGACCCGCGGCCAGGGCTGGCGAAAGACCGGTAACGGCACTGATGATTGCGGCAGCTGCCGTGGTGTTGCCGATCCCCATTTCCCCCATGCCCACGATATCCACTGGCTGTGCGTCATGGGCATCCAGAAACACGGCCATCCCGTTTTCCAGGGCCTGGATCATCTGCACGCGAGTCATGGCCGGTTCCACGGCAAAGTTTCGTGTTCCTTTTGCCACTTTTTTCAGGATGAGATCCGGATGCGGAGAAAACGTCGCGTTTACCCCCATGTCAACGACCTTCATCCCAATCCCGTAATGACGGCACAGGACATTGATGGCAGCACCGCCGCTTATAAAGTTCTCGACCATCTGGGGGGTGACTTCAGCCGGGTAGGCAGACACCCCTTCGCCGGTCACCCCATGATCGCCGGCAAACACAAACAGCTGTTTGTTTGTCAATGCCGGATTCAGGGTGCCCTGGATTCGGCAGAGCTGAACCGCCAGCTCCTCGAGCCGGCCCAGTGCGCCGATAGGTTTGGTCTTGTCATTGATTTTGGCTGTGGCATCCCGCATCAATGTGTCAGAAAGCGGCGTGATCGTCTGAATTACTGCCGAGCAGCGCGGACTCAGACAGGTGACGGCATCGCCGGCATCACGGTAAGGGAGGGACGGAGTTACCTGCATTGACATGATACAACCTCCTGAATTCGTATAGAAGGTATAGTGGCGAAGCGTGATTTTGTCAAACCACTGAATGCTTTTTGCCATTTTACGGCAGTTTTTTCTATCTCCACCCATGAATCAGCAGGAAAACCGAATTGATAATGAAGCCAATCTTGTTCTCGTAGTTCAGACAGGCAATAAGCCGGCTCGTTCCGCAGGCCAAATTGAAAATTTTGACCTGACAGACAGAGCGGATCAGTTTCTGTAAGATGCATGTATGTCGTACAGGACTGGCGCTATGAATTTTGGGCCAGATAAGAGTGTATTATTTGACCCTCCCTGATTTCCCTTTCCCAAAACTCGGCAAGTCTGCACCGCCTGGAGGATGTACAGCTTTCTTCAACCCAGTTCTGAGCGGCATTCCGGAATGGTTCCTTGACAATTAGCGCCTATAGCTTTATTTCAAATTAAAAGATAAACTAAAATAAAAGCATAAACCGAAATCTACAAGGCCATTACACAACTATTTCAATCGTCTGGAAAAAGGCTCAAACGTTGTTCCCGCACCATTGCCGCCTACACCACCGATTGAGTGGTCATCAGAACTCAGAGAAAAGTTTGATCAGGCCCTGCTGGCCCTCGGTCGTCTGGACAGCGTTTCGGTATTGCTCCCTGACACGTCGCTCTTCCTTTACATGTATGTGTGCAAAGAGGCGGTGCTTTCCTCAATGATCAAGGGAACTCAGACCTCCCTTTCTGATCTGCTGCTGTTTGAATTTGAACATCAACCAGGGTTGCCGTTGGATAACGTGCAGGAGGTCAGCAATTATATGGCGGCATTGAACCATGGTTTGAACCGGTTGAGAGAGGATTTTCCGCTCTTGCTTCGTTTGCTCAAAGAGATTTACAGCGTACTGCTCTCAAAGGGGCGCGGCAGGGAATGTGATCCGGGCGAGTTTTGTAGAAGCCAGAGTCAGAAGAGAAATCGTCTTTATTCCTATGTGGCATACATCCGAATTATGAATAAAGGCATTGAGCAGCCACGCTAATCGGAGATGGTTTTACTGTGCCACGCTGGGCATGTCGGAATGAGTCAAACTCACGATTGCAAAATTGTCAGAGACCAGTTCTGAATCAGCATCGTCCATTTCTTGCTGGCATCCTGAATCCCCAGGTACTTACCGAAAGAAAATACGAAATCACTATTGGGCGTTAAGGCAAGAGGGAGGGTGAGTAGTTACCGTCAAAACATTACTACGCATGGTTGCGTAGCTAGATTATAAATTCTTCTACAGGAAACTTTAGTTTAGTAACTATTCAGCAAAAAATAAAAAAGCAGTTTGAACTTGAGCGGCGGCGATACAAGCTGCCCTGAGTGCGAAACGTTTCCATCACGCGATTTTTTGCCGGCTGATGCACAATGACAGCAAACAGCTTTATCTTCAAGGCTTTCGCCCCGATACCCTCATTATCACCAACTTTTGCTTGACAACATACTGATCGAAAGATATATTAAGACTCTACGGTTCAAATTTAAATGCGGATGCCAATGGTTTCGAACGATTCGGTTTAGGTGTTTTTTATCGTTACTACTTTTTTCTTGCTGAATGGATATCTGGTCTGAAGTGGAGGGCTTCGTTGAGAACAGATGGCATTGTAAGAAAGAAACATAGAAAACATCCACCTAACTACTTCATAATACTGGCAGGATTGGGTCTGTTGATTATGTCTTGTCGGTCATACCTGATAGATATTTACCGGGTGCCGGTAATAAAAAAGCCGGTTTGTCGTTTTAGTAAAAATGCGATCCGGCTTTTTTATTGCAATGATTTGAACAATATCGCCTGGGCTGTCCGATGAAAGCGGCGGCGATTATTATTGGTATCTTTATTCTGGGGCTATGCGGCTGGTATCTTTACCCGTCAGCCCCGTTGATAGAGACCAGGACCAAAACCCTCAGCTATAAATACACCCTGATCAATACCACCAACCGATTAATTCAGGACGTTGATTTTTTTACCCGTGCGCCGGTTAAGCAGACACCATACCAACGGTGCCGGCAAATACAGCCATCACCACCCTGTCGTATTTTAGCCGATAAGGCGGGCAACCAGATTCTTCATTTTCGTTTTGAGCGCCTAGTGCCTTATGCCAGTCAGATGATCACCGTGGAAGCCACGGTTGAGATGTCCGATGCAGCCAAAAAAGAGAAACTCAAAGATAAAAGACAATGGCTTCGACCGGAACCGTATGTGGAGTCGAATGATCCCCTTATCGTATCCACATCAAACCAATTGCGAAAAAACAACACCATCGCCACGGCTAAGGCCATGTTTGAGTTTGTGGCCGGTCATATCGCCTGGAGCGGCTATCTGCGTAGTGAAAGGGGCGCCCGCTATGCCCTGAAGTACCGCAAGGGCGATTGCACAGAATACGCCGATCTGTTTACCGCCCTGTGCCGTGCCGGCGGGATACCGTCGCAGCGGCTGGGCGGTTACATTTTTTCCCAGGAAAGCGGCCAGTTGGACGGCCGCCGCTATCATAACTGGTCGCAGGCCTTCATTGATGGTCACTGGATTGTGGTGGACCCGCAAAACCGGGTTTTTGACAGACGGGCAGGTGACTATATTGCCATGCGAATTATAGATGAGCATCGGGATCCGGAGATCCCTGAGTTTTATCGGTTTAAAATCGTCGGCAAGGGTGTTGCCGTTAAAATGGAATCTTAAAATGTAAAACATATCCCAAAGTGGAGAGCTGATATGCATAATGGTCAAAAAGCGTTGGCAGGGAAAGTAATGATGAAAGCAAGTTGGGCCGTCTGGGGTCTGCTTCTGGCTTTTTTGTTGATGCCCACCGCAGCCTTGGCCGATGTATGTGCTACGGTCAAAATTGAAATCCGTCAGGAACTGACATTGGAACGCCAGGCCTTTGATGCCCATATGCGTATCAACAACGACCTGACCCATATTACTTTGGAAAATGTCAATATCGAAGTCCAGTTCACCGATGAAAATGGTGACGCTGTTCTTGCCTCCAGTGATCCCAATAGTACCGCAGCCCAGTTTTACATTCGTACCGATCGTATGGAAAATATCGACGATATCAGTGGTGCGGGGCAGGTTCCCCCGGTCACCGCGGCTGATATTCATTGGTTGATCATTCCCTCACCCGGTTCTGCCAATGCCAACCCCCAGGGGACCCTCTATTTTGTCGGCGCCCGGCTCACCTATACCGTGGGGGGTGAAGAAAACGTCACCCATGTGGCACCCGATTATATTTTTGTCAAGCCGCTGCCCGAGTTGACCCTGGATTATTTTCTTCCCCGCGATGTGTATGCCGATGATCCGTTCACGGCGGAAATCGAGCCGCCCGAACTTTTTTCATTGGGCACCCGGGTCCAGAACAACGGTCATGGCACTGCCCGAAACCTGAAAATTGAATCCGCCCAACCCGAAATCGTCGAAAATGAGTTGGGCCTGCTGATCGATT
>PDWJ01002922.1_pt1 | contig 17070 bp, 17 predicted proteins | sample 1430881 | NCBI WGS metagenome assembly PDWJ01 (sample SAMN01162460, study PRJNA174530) | Oral metagenome, whole genome shotgun sequencing project. | biome: Marine environment; feature: Marine mammal; material: Swab sample of the gingival sulcus; isolation source: swab sample of gingival sulcus...
TCCCTTACTGGCTCGTATTTCTGCGCGTATCTTCGGTGTTGTGCGGGCTTCACTGTGAATATTCATACGATTTTTCTCCGTTGAGTAAACTGCTGAGCATCTGGCGGGCGCGGTACAGTTTACTATATTTGAAAAATCTATGATCATTCGGGTCTATACACGGTAACCCTCTCTATTTCAAGAAGAAGTGTCAGATTAGGTCGGGGTTTATACAACTAAACAGCACCAAAAATCTTCGCCCGGATCAGGCCAATTTCATCACGTACCGCAGCCGCTTCCTCAAACTCCAGGTTTTTGGCATGTTGCATCATTTTGTCCTCCAGCTTTTTAAGCTTTTTCACCGCCTGCTCCGGTGACATGGCCTTATAATCAGCGGCGGCTTCAGCGACTTCGGAGCGTTTCCGTTGTTTACCCTGCTTATTGCGCGGCGCATTACCATAAGCGCCTTCCATGACATCGGCGATATGTTTTTTGATCGTGGTCGGGGTAATATGGTGTTCGGCATTAAAAGCGATTTGTTTGGCCCGACGGCGTTCAGTTTCATCCAGTGCTGCTTTCATTGAGCGGGTGATGCTGTCGGCGTAGAGAATGGCCTTACCTTCCGAGTTCCGTGCCGCACGGCCAATGGTCTGAATAAGTGAACGTTCCGAGCGCAGAAAGCCTTCCTTGTCTGCATCCAGAATCGCCACCAGCGATACCTCCGGAATATCCAGCCCTTCGCGCAGCAGATTGATGCCGACCAGCACATCAAACTCTCCCTTGCGCAAATCGCGGATAATCTCCACCCGCTCCACGGTGTCAATATCGGAATGCAGATAACGCACGCGAATGTCATGTTCCATCAAGTAATCGGTCAGGTCTTCCGCCATGCGTTTGGTCAGTGTCGTCACCAGTATCCGCTCATTTCGTGCCGCCCGCTCATTGATTTCCGACATCACATCATCGACCTGTGAGCGTACCGGGCGAATTTCCACGGCCGGATCAACCAGTCCGGTCGGGCGTACCACCTGTTCCGCAACATTATCGGAATGTTCCGTTTCATAATCGCCGGGGGTGGCAGAGACATGAATGACCTGGGTCAGCAGCTTTTCAAATTCATCAAATTTCAGTGGCCGGTTATCCAGTGCCGAGGGCAGGCGGAAGCCATATTCCACCAGCGTGGTTTTACGCGACCGGTCACCTTTGTACATACCGCCGAACTGCGGCACGGTGACGTGAGACTCATCAATGAACACTATGGCATTTTTGGGCAGGTAATCGAACAGGCAAGGTGGCGGATGACCGTCCGGACGACCAGACAGATAACGTGAATAGTTCTCAATCCCGGAACAGTAACCGGTTTCCATGATCATTTCCATGTCATAGACAGTACGTTGCTCCAGCCGCTGCACTTCCACCAGCCGGTTTGCGTCCCGCAGTTCATCCAGCCGGATTTTCAGCTCGGCTTTAATCTTGTCTACCGCCGCCAGCAGTACCTCACGCGGTGTGACATAATGCGTTTTCGGGTAGACGGTCATACTCGGCACCCGGCGCAGCACTTCACCGGTCAGTGGATCAAAATAACTCAGCTGCTCCACCTCATCATCAAACAGTTCAATGCGCATGGCTTCCTTGTCCGATTCGGCGGGATGAACATCAATTACCTCGCCACGTACGCGGAAGGTGCCGCGCTGTAAGTCCATATCATTGCGGGTGTACTGCAATTCTGCCAGTCGCCGCAGAATCGTGCGTTGATCCACCTGATCCCCCCGTGCCAGTATCAGGCGCATTTTCAGGTAATAATCCGGATCACCCAGCCCATAGATCGCGGAGACTGTAGCGACGATAATCACATCAGGCCGTTCAAACAGGTTACGCGAAGCCAGCAGGCGCATCTGTTCGACATGGTCATTGATGGAGGCATCCTTCTCAATATAAATATCGCGGGAGGGAACGTAGGCTTCAGGCTGGTAGTAATCGTAGTAGGAAACAAAATACTCAACGGCATTGTCCGGAAAAAATGCCTTCATTTCGCCATAGAGCTGGGCGGCCAGGGTTTTATTGTGTGCAAGAATAATCGCCGGGCGCTGGGTATTCTGAATCACATTGGCGATGGTAAAGGTTTTACCGGAGCCGGTGACTCCTAACAGCGTCTGATGCAATAAACCCTGATTCAGCCCGTCAGTCAGTGACTGAATTGCAGCAGGCTGGTCGCCTGCCGGTTGGTAATCGGTACGGAGCTGGAAGGCTTTTTCACTGAGTTCAGTCATCGGAGGCTGCCATGATTCATTGGGACAGCCCCTATCTTATCGGCAAGTCACCGCCGGACTCAATAAGATTGAAACTTCTGCGCTGACAGGCTTTTTACAGATGCTCAATCATAGCATTGACCCATCAATCATTGATCGGCCAAGCATCAACCACCGGAAATCAGAAAGTTGAGTAAGTCATTCCGGCGCTGTAAACCAGACTGTCAATGTCACTGCCCATGTACTCAATATCACCTCGCACACCGAGATTATCACCCAGCTTCATTTGTGCGCCGCCACCGAGCAGGAAGTCGGTACCGTCAGTCTGGCGGGCATAATCCAGTTTGCTTTCCCAGGCTGCCAGACCGATCTTGCCGAAAAATTCCAGATTGTCATGCCGGGAGAACATACCGATTTCATTCGCGGGCATAATGCCGAGCACCGAAGCACTGAGCCCGGTGATTTTGACCTGTTTCTGATCATTACTGCCCCGGTCTTCAATAAAATTGTGATAGCCTGCTTCAAAGGCCAGATTTTTACTGGCGCGGTAACCGGCAAATGCTTTCCAAGACAGACAGTTCAGATCCTGTTCATCGCAATAATCACCGGCATCACCACCTGCAAGGCCGATGCTGGCTCCGGCATAAATATTTTCATAGCCGTTTTTCTGCTCAGCTTTTTCGGTGTAGGTATAATCGTAGGCAAAGGCTGCACTCTGTGCCAGAGCCAGGCTGATGCACCCGGCGAATAGTATTGTTTTCATATTTTTGTTTCCCTTGGTATTTTTAGGGTTGGGGTAGGGAAAATAACGGTGGAACCGGTATCAGTTCCACCGCATTTTGGGGTTTTTTATAAGGTTGAGAAAGTGACTCCGGCAGAGAGAATATCAATATCTTCTTCGCTGTCTTCACCTTTCTTAACATTTTTGTATTCTGCGGTATAGCGCTCCCATTCACCGCGCATACCCCAGTTATCATTAAACTGGTAACTGGCACCCAGGCCGAACAATACACTGGTGCCATCTTCTTCGTCTTTGACACTATGTTTTACATCATTAACGGTGCGTGATACTTCACCTTCAACATTCCAGAACATGGCACCCAGTTTACCGAATACTTCAAGATTCTCTGCGACCGGCTGGCTATAGACACCGGTTACACCAATACCGGTGGCTTCAGCTGAAGCATGTAATTTGCCGTAATTCGTGGTGTCGTAATCACCTTCTTCCTTACCCAGATTGTAGTAGCCCGCTTCAATGGCCATATTGTCAGTGAATTTATAACCACCAAAGAGTTTCCAGCCGTCGTTTTTACAGTCATCATCAGTCATGGTGCAACGATAACTGGCCTGACCCAGGCTACCCCCCAGATAAATGCTGCCATCATCCATTGAAGACTTGCCGCTGCCACCGAACAGGTTTCCACCACCTGCCATTGCGCTACCGGTTGCCAGCAATGCCGCACTCATGACGGTAGAGATAAGAATTTTTTTCATGGTTGACCCCATTTATTGTTATTATAAGTAAAAGTTATCGTCCCTAATTCTGATAGCAGTGCTGTCATATTGCAATTATTGCTGACCAGTTTCCGATAAGTGGGATGTTAATGGTTGTTTTTATACCACAATAATATTGTACTGCGGGAATTGATTAGTCTGGAGCCGTCGCAGCAGATTGGGTTGTCGCGGATTTGGCCGATTCTGGAACCTTTTTGCTGTCTTTCTTCTCGGCTTTATCTGTTGCCGATTTGTCTTTACCGTCCTGTTGGTTATCGGCCAGGTTTTTCTTGTTGTCCGATTTAAAATCGGTCTCATACCAGCCTGAACCACTGAGGCGGAAGGCGGCCGCCGTGACTTTCTTTTTCAGGGATTCGGTATCACAGGCCGGGCAATGGGTTAAGGGCGCATCGCTCATTTTTTGTAACACTTCCATTTCGTGGCCGCAGGCACTACATTGATAATCATAAAGAGGCATGAGGTATCTCCTGATGGTTTAGATTGTGGGGGATAATGGGTATGTTTCGTGCTGAATTCAACTGATCATGATAGGTATTTTATGCAAAATATACTGGTAACCGGTTGTTCCAGTGGTATCGGCTACTGTGTGGCCAAAGGGCTGCGGGAGCGGGGGTATAATGTGTTTGCCACAGCGCGTAAGCCGGAGGATATTACGCGGCTGGAGGCGGAAGGTTTCAAGGTGATTCCACTGGAGCTGAGTGATCCGGAGAGTGTGCGGGATTGTGCCTATGAACTGATGCTACGCACCAATAATGAGGTTTATGCCGTGTTTCACAATGGTGCTTATGGCCAGGCCGGAGCATTGGAGGATATTTCCCGCGAGGTACTGGAGAAACAGTTTGCAGTGAATGTATTTGGCTGGCACCAGCTGACCAACCTGTTACTGCCATTAATGCGTAATGCCGGACAGGGGCGGATTATCTATAACAGCTCGGTACTGGGCATTATCTCGCTGCCGTTTCGTGGCAGTTATAACGCCAGCAAGTATGCTATTGAGGGGCTGGCGGATACACTGCGACTGGAGCTGCACAGCACCGATATTCATGTCAGCCTGATTGAACCCGGCCCGATTACCAGCCGTTTTCGTGCAAATTCCCTGCAGGCCCTGCGCCGCAATGTCGATATGGATGCCAGTGTGCATCGTCGTAAATATCAGGCGGCAATCCGGCGGCTGGAGCAGGAAGGCCCGGCTGCACCGTTTACCCTGCCGCCGGAAGCAGTGTTGAAAAAAGTGATTCATGCGCTGGAAAGTGAGCGGCCCAAAGCACGTTATCCGGTAACCTTCCCGACGTATCTGTTTGCCACCCTGAAGCGCCTGTTGCCGGTCAGGGCGCTGGACAAGGTCCTACGTCATGTTGCGCATAAAGAAACTCAGAAGCCGATGGATGAGTGAGATGAATGAGGTGCTGGAATACCTGTTTTTTACCCGCAAAATAGCAGATACGTTTATCATCAGATTGCAGGATTGTGGTCTGGTTTATCAGGAAGACATCGAGCCGGTACAGGGGGCCATTGTGCTGAAAATTGCTGAGAGCATCACCGATGAACTATGGGACGAACTGGATGATCATTACGATGAACTGAGCGAACAGGATCAGGCCTTACTGGAGGTGGGGATGGAGGATACGTCGGCGCAGAGTGCAGCCGGAGTTTATCTGCAACTGGCAGACGGACGACAAACGCTGGCCGCCGTTGATCCGCAGGTGATGAACTGTATCTTATCGGTGTTGAGCATGGATGAGTTTAATCAGTTTGTCGATGTGATCGTCAGGAGTGTTGAAAATCCTGATGATGCGGCGATTTGTCAGCGTTGAACGTGTAAAGGATTTCTCTTTGGACAGGATCAAGTTTGGCATTGACCGGCTGTTAGCCGAGCCGGAATTACGCAAGCCGCTGGCCGGTCAACGGTTGGCATTGCTGGCCCACCCGGCCTCTGTCACCGCAGATTTAACCCATACGCTGGATGCACTGGCGGCATTGGATAATTTGCAGCTGAGCGCAGCGTTCGGGCCGCAACACGGCCTGCGCGGTGATAAACAGGATAATATGATCGAATCGGAGGATTATATTGATCCGCGGCATCAGATTCCGGTGTTCAGTCTGTACGGCGAGGTGCGCAGGCCAACGGCAGCGATGCTGGACCGTTTCGATCTATTGCTGGTGGATCTGCAGGACCTGGGTTGCCGGATTTATACTTATCTTACGACCTTGCGCTATGTGCTGGAGGCTGCGGCGGAATACGGGAAAACAGTCTGGATTCTGGATCGGCCCAATCCGGCAGGGCGACCAGTTGAAGGACTGAGTTTGCGGACGGGCTGGGAGAGTTTTGTCGGGGCCGGGCCACTGCCAATGCGACATGGTATGACGCTAGGCGAGCTGACGGGCTGGTTTGTTAACGTACTGAATCTGAATGTGGAGTTCCGGGTGATTACCATGCACGGCTGGCAGCCGGAACAGGCGCCAGGCTTCGGCTGGCCGCTGGAGCAGCGCAGCTGGATAAATCCGAGTCCGAATGCACCGACGATGGGTATGGCGCGTTGTTATTCCGGTACGGTGATGCTGGAAGGAACGACCCTGTCTGAAGGTCGTGGGACGACGCGGCCAATGGAATGGTTTGGTGCGCCGGATATCGATGTGCATGGCTTGGTGCAACAGATGCTCGCGTTGGCACCGGAGTGGCTGCAGGGCTGCAAGCTGCGGGAATGCTGGTTTGAGCCAACGTTTCATAAACATGCCGGACAGCTGTGTGCCGGGTTGCAGATTCATGTCGAGCATGATCATTATCAGCATGAACGTTTCCGCCCCTGGCATTTACAGACGCTGGTATTTAAGGCATTGCGGCGGATGCAGCCGGACTATGCCATCTGGCGTGATTTTCCATATGAATATGAGCTGGACAGGCTGGCGATTGATGTGATTAATGGCTCAGCGTTATTGCGTGAATGGGTCGATGATGCGGCAGCGGAACCGGGTGATTTACTGGCACTGACGGCAGTGGATGAACAGAACTGGCGGGAACAGCGGCGAGAGTTTTTGTTGTATTGAGGGTAACACGATAATTTTGCCATCCGGCATAACCGGCAGAATAGCGGAATCTCCATAGATAACTATCCGGTTTAGATGACAGTGTCAGGCTAACATGAGACACTTTGGTACATGATAAGACGTTATTCATTGATTGCACTGCTGATTTCCCTGCTCCTGATTGCTGCTTTTAACTGGTGGTTTCAGGGTGATCTGATATTGACCGGTTTATATACGCTACTCAGTATGCTGGCAGTGTTTACGGTGCCACTGGTTTATCGCTTCGGCGGTTTTTCACTGGCTGATGATATGGAATGGTTACAGGAACGCGAGGCCCGTGAGTACAGTGAACTCAGCGAACGGCTGACGCAGCTGAAAACAGAGCTCAAGGCGCTGCATCTCCCCGAAGGTTTGCGTCAGGCGAAGGTGTTGACCGGGATTCTTGATGATTACCATGCTGTGGTGAAAACACGCTTTTTCGGTAAGAAAGACAGCCCGTTGACCTATCTCGGTGCGGCCCGCACCGTACAGAAACACGCCATACAGAATCTCGCCGATATGGTGGCCATTGGTCATAGTATGTCCGGTATTGCCAGAAACCAGAAAACTCCCGAACAGATCCATGGCAGCAGACAACAGCACCGTCTGGACAAACAGACCGGTTTGTATGCTGAACAGGAACAGCGCCTTGATGAATTACGTGAGGAAAATAATCAATTATTTGATGCTTTGACAGAAACTGCCGTGGAAGTTGCTAATATCAGGTCATTCAGTCAGTTTGATCGCACTGATACGCTGGCGCGGTTGCTGGCGCTGGCACAGGTTGCCAGTGAGTCCGGCAAATAACCGGCAAAAAACTGTTAAAGTATATTCAAAATGTGAGGCTGAAAATGTTTAAAAATAAATCTGTGAAGCGCCCGTTATTTCAGGCCGGTTTATCCGGATTATCTGGTCGTTTGTTCACGGCGGTGTTTGTCGTACTGGTGTTTACCTTGTCCGGCTGTGGTACAAGCATCGACAGTCAGGAAAGTGCCGAGGCGCATATCAAGAATCTGGTCGAAAACAGCGTTCAGCCCACCTATCAGGAAAATCAGGTACGCGCCAATATCCAGTTGACGAAAACCAATCTGCTGGCGATGTTACCGGATCTGGACGAATACCCGCTGTTAATGAATGCACGGGATGATGCGCGTACGGAAGTGGTGGAAATTTTTACTTCCTCGGAGAAAGCCGGACAGGGCCGTGATGGTTTCTATCTGGAAATGGCACAACAGTTTAACCGGCAGGGCCTGACGCTGGAAAACGGTAAACAGGCCAAAGTCGTCATTCGTAAAATTGCCTCGGGTCTGGGAGCGCAGTTTATGATGGCGCGGCGTTATACTCCGGATGCCTACTCGCCGAGTAATACCCTGTGGGGCCAGATGCTGAATGCCAATGGTGTGCGTATGGACATCATCGCTGAGGCCACTGTGCCGAATACCACCGGGATTGTGGTCAAGAAATCCAAAATGGACCAGATGACTACGGATGGCAAGCTGGACATTCCCAAGCTGTTGACAAATGTGAGTAGCAGCCAGTTTGCTATGGGTTATACCAACCCGTACCAGTCCAGTACCGGGCTGAATTTCTTGCTGACGGTACTGAATGCCTTTGCAGAGGGGGATGAGTCACAGATGTTATCTCCGGATGTGGCCAGTGCGTTTGAGGCTTTTCAGGCCGGAGTGCCGTTTGTGGCACAGAACACCTTGCAGATGCGTGATGCCGCTGTGGGCAGTGGCGTGCTGGATGCGCTGGTGATGGAGCATCAGTCCTGGGTGAATGTGACCGGGATGGATGATTATCAGTTTATCCCGTTTGGTGTGCGCCATGATAGTCCCTTGTATGCTACACCGGAAGCGGATGCGGCGGAACGTGAAGTGCTGGAACTGTTTGCAGAGTTTATTCAGTCGCAGCAGCAGATGGTGCAACGTTTCGGTTTCGGACAAAACCCGGACTATAAAAGTGCGTATAAGCTGAGCGATGGTTCGTTGATTGGTCAGGCGCAAAAGCTCTGGAAGCAGAAAAAGTCCGGTGGTCGGCCCATTGCCGCCGTCTTTGTTGCCGATGTCTCCGGTTCAATGGAAGGTATTCGCATCAAGAACCTGAAAAAAGCGTTAATTGAGTCGGCAGATCTGATTAGTTCCGGTAATGCCATCGGGCTGGTCAGCTATAGTGAGCGGGTAAATGTTGATCTGTTTATCCGTCCGTTTGATGTCCAGCAGAAGGCGTTATTCAGTGGGGCAGTCGGGCGCCTGTCCACCGGTGGTAAGACGGCGACCAATGACGCGGTGCTGGTGGCGGCGAATATGCTGGCTGAATACGGACGGCAGCACCCCGATCATAAAAAGGTGATTTTCCTGTTGTCTGATGGTGAAACCAATCGGGGACAGAGTTTTGACGATGTTGCCAGGGCACTGGAGTTTTCCGGTATTCCGGTTCATACCATTGCCTATGAGCTGAGTTCTGAGCATCTGAAGTCGCTGGCAGCACTGGCGGAAGGAGCTTATATCGAATCCAGTGCCGGTTCGGCCTCGTATCGTATTGGTAACCTGCTGAATTTGGAGATGTAACCATGAAGCTGATCAAGGTATTCGCCCTGTTTTTTGTGCTGCATGCTGCGGGTTGGGCAGCGGCGCACGTTTATCTTGGTCAGCATCCGCAGCAGGTTCTGCTGGTGGTTGACACGTCCTATGCAATGAAGCCACAGTTTACCGCGATTGATGAATGGATTGATGATTTTGTTGCCGGATCGCGCTATCAGCGTATCAGCATCGGAACCGATAAAGCCATGCTGGGCAAACTGGATGAATTAAAATCACGTTCTGTCATTTTTCGCACGGCTTTCGGGCGTATGACCGAGGGCAGCCTGGATCGTTATCATGGCATTGAGGCCGAGGAAAAGATTTTATTGTCTGATGGTACGGTTCAACCGGAAGGCTGGACAGTGGTGACTTTTTGATAATATCCCCGTTATATCCGGGGTAAGTGTTCAGCAATCTGCATAAACCATTCACTTAACATGGCAGTACCTTTATCCTTGCAGGCCCAGCGTGAAGCCTTGTGGCAAAGCTGTCTGGTGGTTTTCAGCAGTGAGCCGGGTTGAGCGCCCACCTTTTTTTCATAATCCGTCCAGGTATCGCTGGCCTTTTCATTTAACAGGCGACAAATCCTGATACAGGTATGGTGCATGCCAAATACGCTGAGATAGGCAAAAGCACTGTCAGCATCCTGCCCATCCGCAAAGTCAGTCAGATAACGCTCAATCAGTTGCTGTTCGGTTGCCGGATATTCCGGCGTTGCATCGTCACACAGCAACCACGCCATATCATCCATCGGATTGCGGGCACAGGCATGTTCCCAGTCGAACCAGCTGACATGGCTATCCTCACCTAACATGGCATTACCGGGGCGTGCATCCCATTTATTGAAGACCGGTTTCAGCAGCATCAGACGTTCATAAAGATAATTGGCCGGAACTGCCGGGCAGGGGAGTTTAAGGTAATTGCCCAACAGGGCGGTACGGTCAATCAGGGCAACCAGCCAGTCAGGATCAGCACCGACTACCGGAACCAGCTGATCCAGGCCATCGCTCAGAGCCAGTTGACGTATTTCTGACAGGGATTCCAGAGCCTGAGCCATCCAGGTTGCGTACTGTTGTTCCGTTGCATGTTGCAGTGCTTCGGAAAGGCGGATACCCGGTAAATCTTCCTGAATCAGGATGACACCATTGAAAGCCAGATGCCGCGGTATTGCCGCCCCCAGCCTTTCCAGGCGACGCATCAGCAGCGATTCAAACCTGCCTCGTGCCGGTTCGGCTCTGCGGGTCACAATGACACGCTGGTCATTTTCAAGAATCAACCGGAAAGAACAACGTTGCCACCCTCCGGGAAATTCCACCTGTACCGCTTTCAGTCCCAGCAGTTGTTGAGCAATATGGGAATGCCGGTGCAGTACCAGCCCGGTGGCCGGAGCAACGGTATACTTTTTTCCGGAAGTCCGGGAGGCATTTTTCGAAAGTATTTGGCGACAATAAAGTGGCAGATTGTCCTGTAGTGCAGTCCAGTCGATACTGTAAAGTGCCCTGCTCCCACCGTCCAGGTAGTGATGAAAGTGAATTGTTTCAGAATTTGGGACGCTCTTATTCATGGTATTGTCGCCAGAAAATCTACAATATGGCTATGTAAAATGGCCGGAAAACTTCCGGCCATTAATGAGTTAAACAATAAGGGTTTGTGTATCAGGAAGAACCACCGTGATGCCCGCCGAAGTGTCCGTGGCTGCCACTAACATATCCGCCGCCGGAACCACCGTGATGACCACCAAAGTGACCATAATTTCCACCAATACACCCGCCGGGATTACCCTCCATGTATCCATCGCCAGAGCCGGAACCACCACGATGGCCTTCGAAGTGTCCGTGGCTACCGCCAATATATCCACCGCCGGAACCGGAACCACCACGATGACCACCAAAATGTCCGTGGCTACCGCCAACACGTCCACCGCCGGAACCAGAACCACCGTGATGGCCACCGAAGTGTCCGTGGCCACCGTCAACACGTCCACCGCCGGAACCAGAACCACCGTGATGCCCACCGAAGTGTCCGTGGCCACCGTCAACACGTCCACCACCAGAACCGGAACCACCGTGATGCCCACCGAAGCGATGATGGTTGCCAGAAGTGGAGTGATGGTTATCGCTTTGTTCTCCCCGGTCATGACCGGTTATTGTTTCACTGCGATCATTGCGATGACTGTTAATGCCGGAGTCGTGTCCATAAGATGGTCCGCTACCGGATGTATCATTGGAGCCGCTGTGATTCGATCCTTCACTGCCGGATGTACCTTGTAGAATCGCCAGAAATTGCTGGATTAATTCGGATAAATCGATGCCTTTTAATGGGGCACTGAAAAAGTTATCACTTGAGCCTCCTGAGCTCTGATAACTGCCACAGGCAATACAGCCTTGTCCACTGCTAACGGGCGTGTTTTGGGCGATAGGGCTGTTGAGTCCGTTTATGTATGTCATGAGAATATTCCTTTTCAAATTATTGGATCAGGTTTAAAAAAGTGCCTCAATTCGGGGAAAGTTGCTTTGTTTTCTAACAAACTCATTCCTGTTCCCCTCAGGCTTAACGTTAGATGAATACTATGGGTTACAGTGGTATGATCAGATACCAGCGGAGTGTCTGGCAGGACAAGCGGTATTTTGTCCGGAATATTCCCGGCCATGCTGCTTAGGGCTGGCGATACTGTTATTATCTATTTTTCCTGCAGCTGTCGCCTGCTCACCCGGGTGTAGATCTTATATGAAAATTTCACATATCCTGTTAATTTTATTGAGCCTGTTGGCTCTGTTGTTGTTTTCACGTTTGTGGGTAGGCACCGGCAGTTTCCCGGAAATCCGGGAACTGGAAGAGCAGATTGCACGACAGGCTGCAGAAAATGAAGAAAAACAACGGCGCAATCAGCAATTGGAATCTGATTTAAATGCGTTGGGGAAAAGTGATGTGGCGATTGAGGGCCATGCCCGCAGTGAGCTGGGAATGATTAAAAAGAATGAAACATTTTATCAGGTCATTATGCGCAAAGATAAACAGAACCTTCTGCTGTCGACTCCGGAGCTGATGAATAATGCCGGACAAAACGACGAATAAACCGGTCTGGGTGGTGATTCCGGCGGCAGGTGCCGGGCAACGCATGCAGATGGATTGCCCAAAGCAATACTTGCAGTTGCACGATAAAACCGTTCTGGAACACACACTGAATATTTTTCTGGGCATAACAGCGATCAGCGGTATTGTCGTCGTCACCAGTGCCGGGGATGAGTACTGGCCGGAGATAGCTGAAAAGCTGCAAGGTTTTCCGGTGCATCAAACCGATGGTGGTAAGGAACGGGCGGATTCAGTACTCAATGGCCTGAATTACTTACACCAGCAACAGGTTCCGGCGGATGCCGTGGTGCTGGTGCATGATGCCGCACGGCCCTGTTTATCTTCGCGGGATTTACGCCGCTTACTGGCAATGGTGGATAGCTGTGCGGACAATGGCGCGATTCTGGCGACACCGGTGCACGATACCATGAAACGTGCCCAGGCCGGACAACAGCCGGTACAGATTGCTCATACCGAAAGTCGCGATCACTTATGGCATGCCCTGACACCGCAAATGGCCAGACTGGAGGTGTTGCAGGATGCACTGAGCCGGGGGCTGGCTGCCAGGGCCGCAATAACTGATGAAGCCTCGGCGCTGGAGTTTGTGGGTCTGCACCCATATCTGCTGGAAGGGGAAAGCAGCAATATTAAGATTACCCGTCCGGCTGATCTGGCGCTGGCCGGATTTTTTCTGCAACAACGGCTGGCGGAGAAGGAAGTATGATGCGGATTGGTCATGGTTACGATGTACATGCTTTTACCGGGGGGGATCATCTTGTACTGGGTGGGATAAAAATTCCGCACAATAAAGCGTTCAAGGCACACTCCGACGGTGATGTCCTGCTGCATGCGGTGTGTGATGCGCTGCTGGGGGCATTGGCACTGGGTGACATCGGACAACATTTTCCGGATACGGCTGAAGAATTTGCCGGAATTGACAGCGGCATTCTGTTGCAACGGGTTTATGCGCTGGTGACGGAACAGGGTTATACTCTCCTGAACCTCGACAGTACAATTATTGCCCAGGCCCCAAAATTAGCCGCGTATATTCAGTCGATGCGCCAACAGATTACCGCTGTGCTGGGCTGTGCTGCGGATCAGGTCAATGTCAAGGCGACGACCACGGAAAAACTCGGGTTTGCTGGTCGTCAGGAAGGCGTTGCAGCACATGCGGTGGTATTGCTGCAACGGCAATCGACAGGCAAAAACAGATGAGGTGAAACCACCTCCCTATTTTATTTATAGCCAAATAAATTAAGCGTAATAATCAGTACCACCAGGAACAGGACGGTCATAATCCCGCCAGCCCGCATGAAATCAGGCACCCGATAACCCGCTGGCCCCATAATCAGTGCATTTACCTGATGTGTCGGGATCAGAAATGAGTTGGAGGTTGCCAGTGCCACGATCAGGGCGAATACCGAAGGGTTGGCATCAATGCCGAGAGCGATATTCACCGCCAGCGGCACCAGCAGAACTGTTGCTCCGACATTGGACATGACCAGTGTAAATGCCGTCGCCAATGCGGCCAGCACCGCCTGTATACCCCAGGTCGGTAAACCACCCACCACCGCCAGTACACCTTCGGCAATCCACCTTGCGGTGCCAGTGGATTCGACGGCGTAACCCAGCGGGATCAGGCTGGCAAGCAGGAAGACTGTTTTCCACGATACGGCTTCATAGGCCTCATCAATATTCAATACACCGGACAGAATCATACCAACCGCGCCGGTCAACAACGCAACGGATAATTTTAAATCGGTCAACAGAATCAGACTCAATGCAATGACAAGAAAGCCCACTGCCCAGCCCAACTTGTTCGGGCGCACTTCCTCCTTGCGCGGATAATCGCTGGTAACAACAATAAAATCACGGTCTTTTTCCAGTCGCTCCAGTGCCTCCCAGGTGGTGTAGACCATAATCATGTCACCGGCCTGAAACGGGACTTCACGGATTTCATCCACTTTTTCGTCTTCGGCATAAATTACTTCACCGTTACGCAGAATGCCCATTAGCGAGATACCGTAACGTTTACGCATCCAGACATCAAGTGCTGACTTGCCCACCAGTGAGGAGTTGTTGGGAATAACAATTTCCGCCATACCGGATTGCTTGTCTGACAACAGGTCGCCAAAAATCGGGGTACCCTTATGTGTGATCAGGCGGGTACGCTCAATAAAACGTTCTTCACGTTCCGGCAGGCCGACCAGCCCCAGAACCTGACCGGTCCTGAATTCAAGATCACGATCCAGTGAGTCGACCCCTGCACGGATCTGTGAACCGTCTTTCATCGCAATAACCCGCACATTCCGCTCGGTTTCCACTTCCAGCAGTTTGCGGCCCACCAGGGTACTGTTCTTGCCGACTTCGACTTCCAGCAGCTTGAATTTTATATCGTAGGTACGCTTCAGGCGTTCCAGCGTGGTTTCGTGTTCATTCTCGTTTTCGTTCAGTGCCGGTAATACATAATGCCCGGCCAGCAGGAAATACAGAATCCCGGTAATCATCAGCGCCAGGCCAATCGGTGTCACTGAGAATAAATCCCAGGTATGCATCTGGTGGGCACCGTCCAGTGCCTGATTAGAGGTCAGAATCAGATCATTAAGCAGGATCAGCGGACTGGAACCGATCATGGTCACTGTGCCCCCAAGAATCGCGCAGAAGCCCATTGGCATCAGCAGGCGTGACATTGGAATCCCGGAGCGTTTGGAAATCCGGCTGACCACCGGTAAAAATAATGCAGCCGCACCGACATTCTGCATAAATGAAGAAATCAGCCCTGCGGTGCCGGAGATAATCGGAATAATGCGGTTTTCGGTTTTACCGCCGATTTTAAGGATGAAACCGGCGACCTGCGACATAATGCCGGTTTTGTCCAGACCGGCCCCGATAATCATGACCGCGATAATGGAGATTACCGCGTTACTGGAAAAGCCATTGAACAGATCTTCCGCCGGTACCAATTCCTTGTCCAGTCCCATCAATGGGGCAAACAGGGCTGACAGCCCGAGTAGCACCATCACCACAATCGCGGCAACATCAACATCCACCACTTCAAAAGCGAACAGATAAACGGTCAACAACAGGATCGCCATTACCCAGGCAACGCCGGCTGAAGGCACAACGGTCGAGAGATACAGGGCAATAAAAAGGAAGACGCCTGCGGCTATTAATTTTTTTAGCAATGCTTTATTCAGGTTCACAATACATACTCCTTCTTACAGCCATAAAAAAAATGGGGGAATGGTACCGGATTCTAATAAAGAATTCTCTTAACAGGTTCCGGATTTGATCGTTCAGCGGAAACTCTCCCGTGTCGGACGGATCACTTCAAATGGCTGACGGTTGATGTCGCAAAGTCACAAGGGCGTGGGACGAGTCATAGATGAACCCTGTTGAAAATTCATTAAAACAGGATCCAGTCTCGATATTGTCTTTGCTTAAAAACACATCATATTGCTACTATAGATAGAGGTTTACCTCAAAACAATAGTTGGACTATCCTGTAATTATGAATGACGCAAAAGGACACGCATCAAGTTTGCTCATATTATCCCTGGTTTCAGTGCTGGCTGTTGCCGGCGTTTTCATCTGGGCGCTGAATCAGTCCAGCTTCTTCCCCGGTGCTGTACTGCCCACTGCGTCATCCATGCATAGCACCCGCCCCACACCACCGGTCACTGAAATCAGAATGCCCGACATCAGGGACATCCAGCCGGAAAAAACGACCACAGCAACGGCAACCGTTCCCTCTGCACTTTCTCCTGCTGACCAACCCGCCACCAAACCACCTGCACCAGCAGTCACTGTCAAAGAGAAAAAAGAGACTGAAGCCTTAACAGCTGAACCAGCTTCCGGTACACAACAGCCCGAACAGGCATCAGACAAACCTTTTGCAACTGAAGCGGTCACTGACAGCCCACAAACGGAAGAATCCCTTGCCATTGAGGTAGCAAAAAACACCCCGGCTAATGCTGAAAACACTTTAACAGAAACATCCCCAACTACGGCTATTACAGTAACAGAAAAAATAACAGAGACGGCACCAGCACCGAATAACACACCAACCGTTGTGGATGCCTCATCCACAGACAGCAGAAACAATGCAGCTGCAACTTCTGAATCTGCCCGACAGAGCATCACACCGGTTATTGAAAAGACTAACAGTGATAAAACGGCCGTTTCTGAACCTGCCCGGAGTATTACACCAGTTACTGACAAGACTACTGCCGAAAAACCTGATGATAACCCCGTCGAAAAATCCCCGGCTCCCCAAAAAAACGGCTGGATCTATGCCGGTCAGTATAAAAAGGGTCACTGGTTAAAACGCGGTCTGGACATACCCGACACTCAGCTCCCTGTCCCCGGTCATCGTTACAAACTGATCTGGGGTACTAATGTCAGGCTCGCTCCACCGGGAAAACGCAAACAAAACGGCAGTAATCTCGCTAAAAACATTGGATATCTGGCCGAGAACAATGAAGTAGAAATCACCCGTATTAAAAATTCCGGTAAAACCGGGCATATCTGGCTGGAAATAAAGTATTAATCGCCCTGCTAACAAACCTGTTATAACCGATCTGTCATACTATGAATCAACCCCTGATCCT
>PDWJ01007549.1_pt1 | contig 17070 bp, 15 predicted proteins | sample 1430881 | NCBI WGS metagenome assembly PDWJ01 (sample SAMN01162460, study PRJNA174530) | Oral metagenome, whole genome shotgun sequencing project. | biome: Marine environment; feature: Marine mammal; material: Swab sample of the gingival sulcus; isolation source: swab sample of gingival sulcus...
AAAGAGGTTTTGAGAGAGGCTTTTCATAATTCTTTATCCATTTTAACAATTACAGCTTTTGCCCGTTCGTATTCTGCTTGCATTTCTACCTGGGTAGTGGGCGTGTATCTCGCATATTCACAGTGTTTAAAAACTTCCAAAAAGGCATCTGTAGTTTCAGGTTTTACTTTTCTGGCAGTTAGTAATTCTCTGATGCGTTCTTTGCTAATATCTGTAGTAGTAACATTTAACTTTGCCTTTAAATAATTGTGTAAGGCTTTTTCCAAGGCCTCATAAAAAGCTTCTTTGTTGCCCAATTGTTTTTTAGCCTCAAAAAGATATTTTTTGGCCATTCTATCTGCTTTACGCCTCTTATTACCTACCACATCTTCATCTCTTTGACGTTTTTTAAAGCCGATAAACATTCCCAAAGGTATAGCGAGTACAGGTAAGGCCAGCAAGGTATAAAACACGGTAGATTTAAAGAAATCTGTACGATTATCCGGCAGCGTAAGATTTGCTGTGGTGGCAATATACCTTATGTCTTTTGCATTATCTATAACATCTTGTTTGGCTACAACATTGGTATTGTCTATACCACGTTGTGGTTTGGCAAATGGGGCATTAATTACAATAGGATTGGTAGTTATGGTTTTATAACTATTGTTTTTTAAACTAAAGTAAGTAAATGACAACGGCGGAATTTTATATTTACCGCGATATTGCGGCACCACGGTATATTCATCGTAAACAGAACCCCTAAAGCCACTTAAATAGGTGTTTATCTGCTCTTTGTGCTCAGGATTAAATTTTTCTAAGCCTTCCGGCGTAACAATTTCCGGAAGGGTTATCAATTTAAGGTTTCCTTTTCCGCTTACTTCCACTTTTATCTGTGCAGATTCGTTTGCGGCGAGTTCAGTTTTATTGGCAGTAACTTTAAAATCAAAATCACCAACAGCTCCCGTAAAATCTATAGGTTTATTTTTTTCAGGTAAAGGTTTTACATCTATGGTTCGTTGTCCGGTGCTTATATTGTAATTTATGGTATTGTTAATCATAAATCCTCTTAAATCCCGACGGCCGATAGGGATGCCTACACTGAGTTCCAGTTCCATAGGATTTATAGTTAGTTTTCCGGCTTTTTGTGGGATAAGCACCACTTTTTTCATTACGGCATATTTATGAGGTTTACCCTGAAATGTACCCTCCTGAGCGTCCCACTGCTTTACTTCTATCTCTTGATTCCAAAACCCGCTAAACGTAGGCGGTTCTATTTCTCTGGTATGGTTTACCCTTACTTTAGTAACGTCCACGTAAAGTTTATACACCACAGATATACTTTCCCCCACATAAGGGTTGGTATTAGAAAGTTCTGCCACCAAATGGATGTTTTGCGAAGCGATATAATTGGGGTCATTTGGGTCTTTTGGAATTTCTACTGCCTTGGTTACGGTTATTTTTACCGTATTGGTTTTAATAACATTGCCTTCATAAGTAATACTGGCAGATGGTATGGTAAAAACCCCTTGTTTTTTAGGCTCAATAGTGTAAGTATAAGACTGTTCAAAAGTTTTTTTACCGTTAAAATTAGAAAAACTGGTGCCTTGCATAGGGCCTGCCAAAACTCTAAAGTTCTTAAAATCGGGTGGGGTAAAATTGTCTCCGCCCTGTTTATTTATAGTAAACGTAATTCGTAACCGCTCATTTACCCCTAACCTATCCTTACTCACCGATGTTTTAAAAGACAGGTCTTGAGCAAGCATAATCTGGTTTAAGCCAATTATAAATAATACTATATTTAGTTTACTTAACATGTAATGTTTCTATTCTATTTTAAGGTTCAATGTTTCGGGTTAATACTTGATGAAATCAATTGATTTTTGCAACGCTAAACTCATAACTCCGCACAGGAATTACCAGTCTTTCTCCCGTTTTATTTTTTGACCTTTTACTTTTTTCTTATTTACTTTTTGTTGCGTTTTGTTTTCTTCATTGCTCATGGCCTCTAACAGTTGTTTTACCTGCTGTGGCGATAGCTTGTTTGGCTGAGGCTGCGGTTGCTGCTTATCTTTATTGTCCTCATTATTCTTATCCTTATTCTGGTTTTTATTATCCTTGTTATCCTTGTTTTTATCGTTGTCTTTATCGTTTTTGTCTTTGTCTTTATTATCCTTTTCGTCTTTCTTATCTTTATTGTCTTTGTTATCTTCTGTTTTGTCGTTTTGTTTTTTGTCTTTGTTTTTATCGTTTTTGTTATATAGCTTGGGCATATTGTTTTTGTTTCATATAAGAATTGCCCATATTGTGAAAAGACTCAGCTTTGTTTACGCCTTCTTTAGCTATTTTAGAAGCGAGTTCATATTTGGGCAGAGCATCTTTATATCTGTTTTGCTGATAGATGGCATTACCCAGATTATAATTGGCCTTTTCATACCCCGGATTGTTTTCCAATGCCTTTTTGTACTGTACTTCTGCTTCTACAAAATTCTGCTCGTTATAAAAATCATTACCGTTTCTTATCAGTTCTTTTTCTTCTTGAGAGATTACAGGCTCATCCTGAACTTTGTCCTTTTTTTGAGCAAAAACGGTGGCACTAAACAGTACAATTATAATAATACTAATGGCTCTCATCTATCTCATTTTTTTCATTAAACAAATTCAACTGCTGTATCCATTTGGTCTTTTTATTGTACATTAAGGTATCTATTACCAGTAAAAATATCGCAATACCGATAAACCACTGAAACTGGTCTTTGAAATCTGAAAACTGTTGGGTTTCAAACTCGGTTTTTTCGGCTTTTAACAACAAATCATTAATAGTGTCAACGGTTTTTGTGGTATTATTACCATCTAAATAAATGCCATTTCCGTTTTTGGCAATGGTTTGTAATGTGCTATTATCTCGCTTCGTAATAACGGTCTCACCATTTCTGTCTTTTTTGTATGTGTTGTGATTGTTTATTTTTATGGGAATGGGTGCACCCTGTGTTCCGCCCACACCTATAGTTATTATTTTAACACCTTGTTTTACCGCATTTTCCGTGACAAAATCAGTGTCTTCCTCGTGGTCTTCGCCATCAGAAACTAAAAATAAATATCGGTTGGTTTGTTCATTGTCATCAAAATAACTTATCCCCAGTTTTAAAGCTTCATTTATGGCCGTACCTTGCGAAGAAACCATATCAGGAACAGCATTTCTTAAAAACATGTGAGCCGCAGCCTGATCGGTAGTTATTGGGAGTAACGGATAAGCATTACCGGCATATACGATAATTCCCACTCGATCACTGCCCAATTTTTCAATGATTTTGGAGATGATCTGCTTCGCTTTTTCCAATCGGTTAGGGGCAATATCTTCTGCCAACATACTCTTAGATACATCTAAGGCAAAGACAATATCCACGCCTTCTCTTTTTACTGTTTCCAGTTTGGTACCTATTTTTGGATTTACCAAAGCAATTATTAATGCTGATAAGCCCAAAGCAACAACTAAAACTTTTATAAAAGCCTTAAAATTTGACCGTTCCGGACTTAACCTGTTCAACAACCGTTGATTGCCAAAATGCCGTTGTTTATTTTTTTTCCATATAAAGAGGATTAAATAACCAAAAAGTAATATTCCTATGGCTATAAAATAGACAAAATATGTTTTTTCTTCTAATTGATACATACTCTACTTCCTGTATTCAGGACTGTTTTGGGGGTAATTTAATATCTTTTTATACGTATTGGGTTTAAAATTTAGTTAAATTTATCAGTTTAAATTGCCAATCTACCTTTTGTTTAGGCATAATTATAGCCGTATTTATACAAAACTTCTAAAAACGGTAAATCGCAAAAACATTTCTAATAAAATAAGTAGCCCGCCAAAAATTAACAAAGGCCTGTATTGCTCTTTATAATTGTAATATTTAAACTCTTCTATCTCTGTTTTTTCCATTTTATTTATTTCGTCATAAATAGACGCTAGTTTTTCGTTATCCGTTGCCCTAAAATAAGCTCCATCAGTTTGATCTGCTATGTATTTTAAGAGTTCTTCATCTATTTCTACCGGTTGCATTTTAAAAATCAACTGGCCGTTCAAATCTCTTGCTACGGGAAACTGAGCCCTTCCATTGGTGCCAATACCAATAGTGTAAACAGTAATGTTTAATTCTTTAGCCAGTTCGGTAGCCGTTCTGGGGTCTATAAAACCCGTATTATTTACCCCATCGGTTAATAAAATAATAACCTTGCTCTCTGATTTACTCTCCTTTAGCCTGTTTACAGCAGAACCTAAGCCCATGCCTATGGCCGTGCCATCGTCTATATCACCCCAAGTCAATTGTTTTATAGCGTTTATTACCACTCGTTTGTCACTGGTAATTGGTGTTTGCGTATAGCTTTCTCCGGCATAGACTACAATTCCTATTCTGTCATTTGGCCGTTGGTTTACAAAGTTAACAGCCACATCTTTTAGAGCTTCTAACCGGTTTGGTTTTAAATCCTTAGCCAACATACTCGCCGAAACATCTATTGCCATAACAATGTCTATTCCGGATGTAGTCTTGGTGCGTTTGCTCACCGCCACATCTCTGGGACGTGCCATAGCAACAATAATAACCGTTAATGCCAAAAGCCGCAACAGATACAACAGCGGTTTTAGTTTGGCAAAAACAGAGTTGTTTTTAAAAGCCTTTGTGCCAGAAATGGTAAAAGTGGCACTGTCTTTTTTATAAGAATAGAAATACCACATGGCCAGTAGCGGTATAAGTAGCAACAGCCATAAAAATTCCGGATTAACCAACTCTAAATTATTCCACAGCTTCATGTTCTTCTACTTTTTTGGGTTGTAATTCATCTAAAATTTCTCCGGTGTATTTTCGGTGAATTTCTATTTCATTGGCTAATGGTACGTATTTAGCAAACTTTACCAGATCAGCTTCGTTGAGTAATTTTCTCAATTTTAAAATGGTTTCCTCAGGAATATCCAGAATACTGCTGGATAAATTAAAATCTTGTAATGTAGTCAACAATTCATTACTGGTGGACTCCATCGCCGGAATATGAAGTTCTCTTTCAATATAATTTCGCAATATATCCGTAAGTTCAAAATAATATCGTTTAATCTTATTCTGCTGCCAAAGCTGTTTTTTATCTAATGCTTGCAATTGCTGCAAAGCCAATTCATACGGCGGAATAGTTGCCAGTTTTTCTTCAGGTGTTTTTTTCTTTCTAAATACAAAATATAAAATAACCACCAGCAGTAGTAATATTACTGCTAGCAACCACCAGAGATATTGCTTAAAATCATCAAAAGTGTAAGGTTCTTTTTGAATGGCTTTTATGGGAAACATTTTTTGCTTAGTGGTATCTACTGCCACCGTAGCCACATCTATTTTTATAGGTTTTGTGGTGTATTCCTGACTCCAGACATATATCTGTTGTGCCGGAATTTCATAACTGCCACTGTCAAAACTAGTAAGTACATATTTTTTTACCAATTTGTCTTTTAAAGTGTCTATCGGATTGTCTTTTACAATTTCAATCTTATTAAGGCTGTCTAGCTGTAACGGCAGTAAATCTATGCCTACTTTGGCATTCTTAATGACGATTTGGTAGTTTATCTGTTCGCCAATTCTTATTTTTGCAGTGTCCACAGTAGCCTGTATTTCAGGAATTTGAGGCGTATTTTGTGCGTATCCAAACCCTGCGACAAACAGAAACAAAATATGTAACAAACGTATATTCATTAAGTACCCCGCTGTTTAAAATAGGTCAATAAATTTTTTACGTAACTTTCATCCAATTGCATATTTATAGTACCGGAACCGCTTTTGGAAAAAGTGTTTTTAAAATAGTCTGTTTGTTTTAAATAGTTTGTTTTGAATTGTGTTTTAACTTTTTTGGAATTGGTATTTACCATTACCACTTCTCCTGTTTCAGCATCTAAAAATGGCACTACACCCAAAGAGGGCAATTCTTTTTCCATTTTGTCATAAATTCTAATACCGGTAACGTCGTGTTTTTTACCTACTATTTTTAAAGCCTTATTATAATTTGCATCCATAAAATCCGAAAGGATAAACACAATGGCTTTTTTCTTTATTAGATTAGACAAAAACCGAAGAGCCTGAGTAATATTGGTTTTTTTACTTTTTGGAGTAAATTCAATAAGTTCCCTGATTATTCGCAACACGTGGGTTTTTCCTTTTTTTGGCGGGATAAACAATTCTATCTCATCAGAAAAGAGCATTAGGCCCACCTTATCGTTATTTTGTATGGCCGAAAAAGCTAAAGTGGCACTTATTTCCGTAATTGTTTCTCTTTTAAATTGTTGGGTAGTACCAAAATACTCCGAGCCACTTACATCTACCATCAGCATCATGGTAAGTTCGCGTTCTTCTTCAAAAACTTTTACAAAAGGCTCATTATATCGGGCGGTTACGTTCCAGTCTATAGAGCGTACATCATCACCAAACTGATATTGCCTAACCTCAGAAAAAGTCATACCCCGCCCCTTAAAAGAGCTGTGATATTCACCGGAAAAAATGTGATTAGACAGCCTTTTGGTCTTTATTTCAATCTTCCTTACTTTTTTTAGTATTTCTTTGGTATCCACTTTTCAGTCTTCAGCCTTTGGTTTTTCAGTTTCTATTTAGTCTTTAGTCCTCAGTTGAATATTGCATAAAAAACTATTCTACTGTTCACTAATTACTACCAACTACAAAACCTTGCTATGGTACTTCTATTTCGTTAACTATTTTATTGATAATGTCCACCGAGGTAGTATTTTCGGCTTCGGCTTCGTAGGTAACGCCAATACGGTGTCTTAGCACGTCGTGTACCACGGCTCTAACGTCTTCGGGGATTACATAGCCTCTTCTTTTTATAAAAGCGTAACATTTTGCGGCCAATGCCAGATTGATGCTTCCTCTGGGTGATGCTCCAAAACCAATGAGTGGTTTTAAGTCCGGTAAGCGGTACTCTTCCGGATTTCGAGTGGCAAAAATGATATCGAGAATATATTTTTCTATTTTCTCATCCATATAAACTTCCCGGACAGCGTTTCTTGCATTTAAAATCTCCTTTAGACTCACAACCGCATTCACTTTATCAAAACCGCCTTTCAAATTATTTCGCATAATGAGTTGTTCCTCTGCTATTTTGGGATAGTTGATTACTGTTTTGAGCATAAACCTATCCACCTGAGCTTCGGGTAGAGGGTAAGTACCTTCTTGCTCTATGGGGTTTTGTGTAGCCATTACTAAAAATGGTTCGGGCAGTTTAAAAGATGTATCGCCAATGGTAACCTGATATTCCTGCATGGCTTCCAACAATGCCGATTGCACTTTAGCCGGAGCCCGGTTAATCTCGTCTGCCAGAACAAAATTGGCGAAAACAGGCCCTTTTTTAATTGAAAAATCATTTTCCTTAATGTTATAAATCATTGTGCCGATAACATCAGCAGGCAATAAATCCGGAGTAAACTGAATTCGGCTAAAGGTGCCTTTTACAGCTTTTGAAAGCGTATTTATAGCAAGGGTTTTTGCCAGTCCGGGTACACCTTCCAATAAAATATGCCCATTGCCCAAAAGGCCTATGAGCAAACGTTCTACCATTTGTTTTTGGCCAACAATGACCTTGTTCATTTCCAATGTGAGCAAGTTGACAAAAGCACTTTCTTTTTCTATTTTCTCATTAATAGCTCTAATGTCAACCGTTGGGTTTATGTCTTCCATACGATAAGTAAAATGTTAAAATTTATGGGATAGCAAACTTAGTGCTAAGCATGCTGTGTTGTTGTTAAAATTTGGTTAAAATAGGAACTTCATTGGCCTTTTATGCCTTTTTTAATAGTAAATGTTAAAGTATTGATAAGAAATATTTAGTGGATTTAATACTGTTCTTGGTCATTGGGAAAATCACCGCTTTTTACGTCTTTGATATAATGCTCAAAAGCTTTGAACATAGTTTTATACAAATCTGTGTACCTGCGTAAAAATCGGGGGCTAAAATCATGATTCATACCCAGCATATCATGCGTTACCAATACCTGCCCATCCACGCCGTTTCCAGCACCTATACCAATTACAGGAATACTGATGTTCTCAGCCACTGCTTTGGCCAAAACCGCAGGAACTTTTTCCAAAACTAAGCCAAAACAGCCCAATTCTTCCAATAATTTAGCATCTTCTTTTAGTTTTTCCGCCTCTTCCTCTTCTTTTGCCCTTACCGTATAGGAGCCAAACTTATAGATAGACTGCGGTGTTAAACCCAAATGCCCCATTACGGGAATGCCTGCAGATAAAATTCTGGTTACAGATTCAGAAATTTCCCGACCCCCCTCCATCTTTACCGCATGGGCTCCAGATTCTTTCATAATCTTAATAGCTGATTCCAAAGCACTTCTGGAATTGCCCTGATAACTGCCAAACGGCAGGTCAACAACCACCAAACATCGCTCTATAGCCCTTATTACAGAAGAAGCATGATAAATCATTTGGTCTAAGGTAATGGGCAAAGTAGTTTCATGACCGGCCATTACATTAGAGGCGGAGTCACCCACTAATATAATATCTATACCTGCATTATCTATAATTTTTGCCATGGTGTAATCATAAGCGGTAAGCATGGCAATTTTTTGTTTGTTGCGTTTCATTTCTACCAATGATTTGGTAGTAACACGTTTGTATTCTTTTTTTACTTTGGACATGGGTTTCTGTTTAATTTTAGTAAGCTAAAGTATTGAAATGTTAATTAGTTGGTTTCAAAAATAGGGAAAAGAAAAGATTTAAGATTTCAAATTTCAAATTTTTATTTGTTATCTATAAACTCATCCAAAACTACCTCCTTATTTAAAAACCTGAATTCGGTTAATCTTGTTTTCACAGAACGTATAGAATACTTTAGATTTGTACTTAAAAGCATGAAGAAATATCAAGATATTTCAAAGGCAAAGATGAGGTGTTTATATACGTTTCTTGTTAAGACTTTCTTCTTTTTGCCATAAATTTCCCGAAATCTCCTCATAATATCTGGATATTACTCGAAAATTTCTAATCAAAAATAAAGAAAGCTGTGGTCACAATATTAATCGAACTCAGGTTAAAACTTAATTTTATTTTCCGGATAAAGTTTGTATTCGGTTAGGCTATATTTTAAGGTAAGGGTGTATTAAATTGTATTATATTTGCTACCTGATTTTATCATTATCAGACATTATTTTTAAAACTCTTCAGCATGAAAAATTTATACACATTTATATTATTACTTTTTACAGGTTTCATTTTTGCCCAAAATTCAAATATTTTTTGGGACAGGGATTTTTGGAATCCTTCTGTAACCATGAAAGCAGTTAAAGAAAAAATTGAAGCCGGTAATGACCCCACAGCACTAAACCCCAACGGATTTGATGCCACGGTTAATGCTATTTTGGGCAACGCCTCAGATGACGTTATCAAATATCTTCTCAGTTTGGACGGCAATGGCGTTAATAAAAAAACCCATGACGGCCGTACCTACCTATTTTGGGTAGCTTACAGAGGAAATCTACCCATAATGAAATATCTGATTGAAAAAGGAGCAAAAACCGATTTATCAGATGACAAAGGCTATACATTACTACTTTTTGCTGCCATTGGCGGACAAACCAATACTGAGTTGTATGACCTGCTCATAAAACATGGTGCATCTGTAAATGAAACTAATCCTAAAGGAACAAATGCCCTGCACAATTTAGCAGGCCAAGCTAAAAACTTAACCGAATTAGATTTTTTTACAAAACAAGGTTTAGACTTAAAAAGTACTGATAAAGCGGGACATAATGTAGTTGACTACGCTGCCCGTTCTGGAAACAAAGAAATTATCGGCCAGTTGATTAAAACAGGTATTCCGTATAAGGACATTAATAAAGATGGTAGTAATGCTATGTTAGTGGCATCCTACGGTTTTCGAAGCACCAATAATCTGGAATTTTTTAAATATCTGGAAAGCCTCGGAATTTCTGCAAATATTACTGATAACAAAGGGGTAAATGCTATCCATAATTTAGCTTACAGGAATAAAGATTTGGCTATTTTTGATTATTTTATTAAAAAAGGGATAGCCATTTCAAAACCCGATAATGACGGCAATACACCTTTAATAAATGCAGCCAATAGAAACAATGCAGCGGTGATAAAATATTTTTTGGACAAAAAAGCGGATATAAATGCTCAAAACAAGGAAGGAAAAACGGCTCTGGCCAATGCTGTACACAGAAATTCACCGGAAGTAGTAGAATTATTAATTAATAATGGAGCAGATGTAAATATCATTGATAAAAACGGCAATAACCTCGCCTATTATCTGGTTGATTCATATAGCAAACACAATGAGGACGACTTTAATGCTAAATGGGAATTGCTTACCAAAAAAGGGTTAAACCTAAGCCACATTCAAAGCGGCGGCAACAATCTGTATCATTTAGCTGCAACCAAAGACAGCAAAAAATTGTTGGATAAAATTGCCAATAATAAACTGAATATAAATGCCAAAAATGATAACGGCTTAACTCCTTTACACAAAGCTGCAATGACCGCTAATACTGTAGATATTATAAAGTATTTAACAAATTTAGGAGCAGACCCGGGTATTCTTACGGATTTTGATGAAACGGTATATGACTTGGCTTTAGAAAATGAACTATTGGACAAAAATAAAATAGAATTTTTAAAAATATAATAAGCGTTATTCTGCTCATAACCGTTGTTAGGGGTAGATTTTAAAGAGATGCATCAAAGTATTATTTAGTTAAATCTATAATTAAATTTATGAAATCAAAATTATTAATAACAGCAATAATCAGTTTATTAATCTTTGCCGCTTTTAGCCCAAAGCCGAAAAGCACGCCCTATAAATGTATGATACAACTGATTAATTACGATGGAGAAGGAGCTTATATTGTAGTTTCATTATTAGATCCGCAAGGAAATTATGTAGAGACATTAAATATTCTTGGCGATGACCAGGAATGGTATCACGATTTAACCGCTTGGTGGAAATATTTCGAAAATTCTACCGAAAAAATTGATGCCATTACCGGAGCCACCATTAGTGGCGGTGAACGCACCATAAAAGTAATAAAAATAGACGATGATAAACTAGACAAAGGTTATAGAATACGCTTTGAAACCGCTGTGGAAGACCAAAAATACGTTCAAGATGATGTGACTTTTGAACTCACTTCAGAAAATGTAAAAAGTAAGATAGAAGGTACCGGATATATCCGATATATCAGGATGTTACCACAGAAGTAACTATTCAGTGTTCGGTATTGTTGCTCTATAATTTTTCCTGAGAGTATTATGTAAACTTTAAATATTGAGCTTTAAATCCGGAATTTTCCATCTTCCGTCCGTACGCATCGCTTTCGCATAACCGCTACGGCAGAACAAGGTTGACATAGTTTTATCACGTTCACTTGCAACTTCAACGATTATGAAACAAACAGCCGTAAGCCGGAGCCTATGGCATCAAACAAGGCAGGGACTTTAGCGTAGGAGGATAAACCTTTAACCCGAAATAAAACAAAACTATGACTATTTCCATTTGGCGATACAGTCATCTTACTTTAGCGGTTGCTTCCGGTATTTTTATCTTACTGGCTACACTAACCGGAATAGTCTTGGCGTTTGAACCCATTGTTAACCGTACTCAACCACAGTCAAATCATAACTTAAACGAAATAACCGTTGCGGAAGTTATCTCCACGCTTCGTGATAAATATCCTGAAACCATTTCCGTGGAAATTGACAAAAACGATTGGGTAAAGGCATCAGTAATGGATATTGAGGGCAATAATCAAATCTTTTATATCAACCCGAAAACCGGCGAAAATCTGGGCTCACCGGAAGAAACTCCGACAATATTTCGGTTTGCCACTACATTACACCGTTCTCTGTTTTTAAAGGGGCTAGGGCGTTTTTTTATTGGTTTAGCCTCTTTTTTACTGTGTTTAATAAGTATTACCGGAATTTTTCTCATCTTGAAAAAGCAAGGTGGCGTACAAAGTTTTTTTAAACCCATAGTCAAAGAAAAATTTAATCCTTACTATCATAGCGTTTTTGGCAGGTGGTTACTCATTCCCATTCTCATTATTACAATTAGTGGCGTACATCTGTCCTTAGAACAGTTCTCTATTATTCCTTCATTTAAAGTTACACATCAGGAAGACACGGTTTTTGAAGAAGAACCAGTCTTAAAACCAGACGAATTCAGAATTTTTAAAAACACCAAATTATCGCAAATCAAAAAAATAGAATTTCCTTTTGCGGAATTTCCAGATAGTTATTATTTATTACAATTAAAAAACAAAGAACTGTTAATCAACCAGTTTAACGGTAAAACGGTGAGTGAAGTAAAATATCCGTTTTCGGCAGTACTATCGTACTACAGTCATATTTTTCACACCGGACAATCGAGCATTTTGTGGAGCATTGTGCTATTACTGGCCGGTTTAGGCATTTTGTTTTTTATGTATTCCGGATTTAGCATTGCTTTACAACGTAGAAAATCCAGAATAAAAAACAGGTATAAAAAGGATGAATGTGAATATGTTATTCTCATAGGATCAGAAACCGGAAGTACATTTTATTTTGCTAATGCGTTACATTCCGAATTGATACGATTGGGTAAAAAATCCTACTTAGCGGAGTTAAACAGTTACAAAATCTATCAAAATATAAAACATTTGGTGGTAATGACAGCCACCTATGGCAAAGGTGAACCACCTGCTAATGCTGATAAGTTTAATACTTTATTGTCCAAATACCCTCAAGAAAAATCTTTTGACTATTCCGTAGTAGGTTTTGGCTCCCATGCTTATCCTGATTTTTGCAAATTTGCCTATGAAGTGGATAATTTATTACAAAAGTCTTCCTATGCCCACTCAATAAGCGATGTTTTTACTGTGAACAATCAGTCTTTGGAGTCCTTTAACCAATGGCTGTTGCAATGGAGTTCTAAGGAAAACTTAAACATAAGGTTGCCCAATGCTGTTATCGCAAAGAAAAAACAAAAAACCTATACTTTTGAAATAACCGAAAACACAAAAGCAGAAAATCAGCCTGATGCTACATTTTTAATGCAAATGAAAACCGTTGATAAAATTAGATTTAGCTCAGGAGATTTATTGTCTGTTGTTAGTGAAAAAGACAACAGGGAAAGACTGTATTCCATCGGAAAATGGGATGAACAGGAACTGGCAATCAGTGTAAAACTACACGATAAGGGTTTTATTTCAAACCTGCTAAATAGTTTGGATGTAGGTGAAAAAATTAATTGTGGTATCGTAAAAAACAAAGCCTTCCGATTGCCAAAAAAAGCTAAATCTGCCGTTTTAATTGCTACCGGAACAGGCATTGGGCCGTATCTGGGTATGATACGGCATAATAACAAAGAAAAAACATTACATCTCTACTGGGGCGGTAGCACCCAAAATTCTTTTAAATTATACAGCAAAGAGATAGCTGCCCAGTTAAAAAATGGTAATTTACAATCGCTTCATCTGGCATTGTCGCAAGAACAAAAAGAAAAAATATATGTGCAGCATCTATTGCAAAAAGACAGTAAAAAAATTGCCAGAACAATCAGAGATAAAGGCGTAATTATGATTTGTGGGTCTATTGTGATGCAAAAAGACGTTACTAAAACCTTAGATACAATTTGCAAACGGTACTTTAAAAAACCACTGAGCCATTATCAAAACAAAGGACTTATTCTAATGGATTGTTATTAGGCTCACCTCCATCTGCACTATCTTTAAAAATTTTTGGAAATATCATAGGAACCAAGCTTTTTACCGGTTTATAGAGTATGGCCGAATCCTTTCTTTCATCGTGAATAAAGGGAAGCGTGTTATTTATATTATCAAAAATAATTAAAATAACACTAAGGATAAGGCCTATTTTCAAAGTTCCAAATACAGCTCCCAAAAGTTTGTTCAAAATACCCAATGCAGCGGCATCAGCCAGTTTAGTGAGTATTCTACCCAAAAGAAACAATAAAATTACAACCATTAAAAAAGTTACAGCAAAAGCAGTGATTTCAACATATTTAACAGGCCAGCTAACCCGAGGCTCAATAAAACCCGCAGCAAAGTATGAAAAATGTATGGCTCCGTAAAGTCCTAAGACCAGAGCCACAAACGAGGTTACTTCTACAAAAAAACCTTTTATAAAACCACGCACCAACCCAAAGAGTAGGAGAACTGCAAAAATGATGTCTATGGGATTCATTGGGGTGATTTTTAAATTATAAAAGCTATTTGTTTAATAGTTGAAGCCTTACAAATAATGTTGACAAGTAAGCCTTTACTTCACACTTTCATTCATCCACAGCACGGCATATAAAGATATAAATTTATAATATTCAGCATTTTAATACATAAAATCCGTACTTATATCTCATCCCTGTACAACCGCCGGCAAATCTAAATCTAATCTACCCACTCTGCGATAAACAAATTGGTATCCCTGCCGCCGCCATTGTTCCTATTAGAAGAGAAAATCAATTTTTTACCGTCATTAGAAAATACGGGGAAAGCATTAAAAGTTTCTCCATAGGTAACTCGGGTAAGATTTTTTCCGTCTATGTCTATCATGTAAAGATCAAACGGAAATCCACGTTCAGCTTCAAAATTTGAGGAAAACAGAATTTTCTCTCCTGAGGGATGAAAAAACGGACTCCAGTTGGCATTCCCCAAAAAGGTTAACTGTCGTAATTCCGAACCATCAGCATTACAGATGTACAACTCCATCTCTGTGGGCATAACCAATCCTTCTGCCAACAAATCTTTGTATTCTTTAATTTCTTCCGCTGTTTTGGGGCGAGAACTTCTGAAAATAAGTTTAGTGCCATCGGGCGAAAAGAAAGCTCCGCCATCGTAACCCAATTCATTTGTTATTTGTTTTACATTTGTTCCGTCTATATTCATGGTATAGAGTTCCAAATCGCCACTGCGGTCTGAGGTAAAGACAATTTTATCCCCTTTTGGCGAAACGGTGGCTTCAGCATCGTAGCCTTTTTCATGGGTGAGTTGCTTTACAATATTGCCTTCTAAATCTGCTACAAAAATATCGTAGGTATCGTAAATAGGCCAGACATACTTGCCTTCTTTTCGCAGCGGAGCTTCAGGACATTCTTTGCCTCCCAAATGTGTAGAGGCATAAATAATGTGTTTATTATCCGGCAAAAAATAGGAACAAGTGGTTCTGCCCAAACCAGTACTAAGCATAGGCGGGCTAATTAAACTGTCTAATGTTTCATCGGCATTCATCAAAAACATCTGATCGCACTGAACGCCCCAGTTTCTATTATTAGACTGAAAGACAATTTGCTTATCGTCAAAACTCCAGTAGGCTTCCGCATTGTCTCCACCAAAAGTAAGTTGCCTCAGCGATTTAAAATTTTTCTCCTTGGGATATACCAGTGATTTACCGGTTGCATCTACAAATACTGGTTCTTTTTTTACGGTTTGTTTTTCTGATTTTTCAACAGTATTTTGTTGTGTTTTACAAGAAAACAAAACAACTATTAAAAGTAAAATTGTAAATATATATCTGGTCATTGTATAAATTAGTATTTTTACCAAAAATAACACTAATATGATAAATCGAACATTAATCCTCACCTTTTTTGTTTTAATAAGTTTTGGTGAAAATATTGCTCAGGCTGATAGTCAAATCTATAAAGATGTTGCTTTCCTTGCCGATGACAAACTGGAAGGCAGGGCAACAGGTTCTGAGGGCGAGAAAATAGCTGCGGAATACATTGCCAAAAGGTTTAAAGCCATAGGCTTAAGCCCAAAAGGCAAGAATGGCTATTTTCAAAATTTTAGTTTTACCCCAAAAACGAATCCTCATGGTACAGCAAAATATACTGACTCCACTGCTAATACCACCATTACCAGCCGGAATATTATGGGTTATATAGATAATAATGCCCCGCAGACCATTATTATAGGAGCACATTATGACCATTTGGGTTACGGGGGTGAAAATTCCTTGTACAGAGGAAAAGAAAAGTTAATTCACAATGGTGCTGATGACAATGCCAGCGGTGTAGCTGTAATGTTAGATTTAGCCAAAAAACTTATGGGTAAAAATACGGCTAACAACTATTTGTTTATATCATTTTCCGGAGAAGAAATAGGCTTATTGGGCTCTAATTATTTTGTAAAAAATGCTACCATAAATCTGGATTCGGTAAACTATATGGTAAATCTGGATATGGTAGGACGATTAAAAGAAGACAATACATTGGCCGTATATGGCGTAGGCACTTCCCCTATTTTTAATCAGATGCTCCATGCGTATAATAACGGCTTTAAACTGATAGTTAAAGAGTCTGGTGTAGGCCCTTCTGATCATACCTCATTTTACTTAAATGATATACCGGTACTCCACTTTTTCACCGGACAGCACGAAGATTATCACCGTCCCAGTGATGATTTTGACCGCTTAAACTACAAAGGGATGGAAGCAATTTCTAATTATATTTTTAATATTATTACAGATTTGGACAATGATGGCAAATTAGCCTTTAGAAAAACCAAAAACGAAAGTGAAGAAGTACCACGTTTTAAGGTTACTCTAGGTGTAATGCCCGATTATCTCTATGACGGCAAAGGCATGCGTATAGACGGTATAAGCGAAGATAAGCCTGCCCAAAAAGCCGGGCTTAAAAAAGGTGATATAGTAATTCAGTTAGGCGATAAACCTGTTGAGGATATGATGAGTTATATGAAGGCATTATCGAGTTTTGAAAAAGGGCAAACTACTACGGTAAAAGTAAAACGAGATGGCGAAGATATTGAAAAAGAAATAACGTTTTAACAGAGGCTAGGGCTTTGGGAGTTTTATTTACCTTATTTACAGATAGATAAGAGGCTTACAACAACTATAAAGACGATACAAACAAAATTTTTTGGTACAGTTTTCATACCAAACAAGCACATTTTACACTTCCCTGATATAATACCATTTCCACCTTAAAATTACTCAATAAAATGTGCCTTTTTATGCTATATTTCGTTGTAAAAATAAACTATAGCTACGGCTATACTTAATT
>PDWJ01002924.1_pt1 | contig 17055 bp, 15 predicted proteins | sample 1430881 | NCBI WGS metagenome assembly PDWJ01 (sample SAMN01162460, study PRJNA174530) | Oral metagenome, whole genome shotgun sequencing project. | biome: Marine environment; feature: Marine mammal; material: Swab sample of the gingival sulcus; isolation source: swab sample of gingival sulcus...
ACGTAGTTTTTCTTCTACCGAAATATCCTTTAAATCTGTAGCTTTGGATTTTTTTGTAGTCATATATTTACAAATAATTTATTGGATTCGAATTAATCTTAGAAATATGAGCCGCAAAGTTAGGAAAATTTTTTGTAACTATTTCATAAAAAATATTCTTCGTGAATTGTTCGCTCTCATAATGTCCTATATCTGCTATAATAATTTTGTTTTCTGCATCAAAAAACTCGTGATATTTAAAATCGCCGGTAATGAAAATATCGGCTTTAGCCCCGATGGCATTTCGTAGTAAAAAGCTACCGCTGCCACCGCAAACTGCAATTCGTTTGACTTCCGGCTTTATAATATTAGTGTGTCTGATACAACCAACGTCAAAGGTCTGTTTTACTCTGTTTAAAAAAGTAAGTGTATCTTCGGGGAGTGGTAATTCGCCAACTATCCCAAATCCCGCTTCGGTATTTTTATTCTGCAGTTCGTAAATGTCGTAAGCAACTTCTTCGTAGGGGTGATTTTGCAGTAAAGCATTAATTACAGCTCCTTTTTGATGTTTTGGAAATACAGTTTCGATTCGTGTTTCCGGTTCCAAATGAATTTCTCCTTTTTTCCCCACATAAGGGTTTGTATTGTCGCCTGCCCGAAAACTTCCCGTGCCTTCTACATTAAAACTGCACGCATCGTAGTTGCCTATGTTTCCTGCTCCGGCATTAAAAATAGCTGTACGCAGATTTTCGGCATTAGCAGTGGGAACATAAGTAACCAATTTATACAAATCGTTATTTAGGGGCGATAATATTCTTTGATTTTCGAGATGCAGCAGGGCTGCAATTCTACTGCTCACACCGTTTTGTACCGAATCGATATTAGTATGTGCGGCATAAATGGCAATATTGTTTTTTATGGCAAGCATTACGGTTCTTTCTACATAATTATTGCCATTAAATCGTTTCAGTCCTTTAAAAACAATAGGGTGATGACAAATAATAAGGTTTGCTCCTTTGGTAATTGCCTCTTCCACTACATCTTCCACCACATCTAAACAAATTAGAACGCCCGATACCGTATCGTTTAGGTTACCCACAATTAAACCTGCGTTGTCATAAGATTCTTGGTAAGATAATGGTGCAAGTTCCTCAATGGGGGCAATAATATCTTTTATTTTTAAAGTTTTTTTCATTGCTAAAAGTGGTGTTAATTATAATGAAGTAGCTATTCTGTAGCAATATTGTCTCTTATTTCAGATAATAGCTGCTTTATGTTTTTTAATTTGAGAACAATTTCAAAATTGTATTCTGTGTCCTCTTTATTTTCTCTGATTTTCTTTTTTGCTCCGTCCAAAGTCATACCTCGCTCTTCCACGAGATGATAGATTAAATGAAAATGTTTTATATCGGATGGTGTGAAAAGACGATTCCCTTTTTTATTACGTTTGGGCTTTAAAATATCAAACTCGTTTTCCCAATAACGAATTTTCGATATGTTAACATTAAACATATCGGCAACTTCGCCTATGGAATAAAACATCTTTTCCATTTTATAGATATAATTTTATTCTAAGGAACATAGAAAATAAATTTAGAAGATTTTTTAGTCTAAGCTTTGTCCTGTATTTTCAGCCCGGGTAATCATATTATCATACTCTTCAGCAGTAATGTCGTTAAAATAGTAATTAATGGGATTAACAGGTCTGTTGTCTTTACGAACTTCGTAATGTAGATGAGGACCAGTTGATTTTCCTGTGTTTCCTAAATATCCAATTACATCGCCACGTTTTACTTTCTGATTTTTTTTCACATTAAATCCGCTTAAATGAGCATATAGTGTTTTGTAGCCATAACCATGGTCAATAACTATTTTTTTTCCATATCCGCGTTCTCGATGTACAATTTTAACTATTCCGTCGGCAGTAGCATAAATTGGGGTTTTCATAGGGCCGGTAAAATCCATCCCACTATGAAATTTTTTTGTTTTATACTGTGGATCGATACGCCAGCCATAACCAGACGAAACTCTGCCCATACTTTTTATGGATAAAGGTAATATTGCCGGTATAGCCTTTAACATTTTAATTTTGTTTCTTGCTAAATCTTCTACTTCGTCATATGATTTTGATTGTACATAAAGTGAACGAGATATTTGATCTAATTTTTTAGATGTGGAAATTACCAAATCAGCATTGCTTAAATTTTTAAGATACTCATAGCGGTTTACACCTCCGGTTCCGGCTCTTCGGATACTTTTGTGAATTGGTTTTGCCTCGAAAATAACTCTGTAAATGTTATCATCACGTTGCTCTAAGTCAGTGAGAACTTCTTTTATTTGGGTTAATTCACTATTCATGCGGTTGAATTGTACCATTAATTTTTGATTCTCGCGAGCAAGAGCTTGTTCTTTTGGCGAATCAAAAAAATAAAACATTACTATAACGATAATAACAGCAAACATTAAACTGGATGCTGTGTGTTTTAATGCTTTTAAAAATTTTTCTCGTCGGGTAACCTCAATTTCCTCATAAGTTACCGTTTCCGGATTAAATTGATATTTTGTTTTTGCCATAAATAGCTCAAATTTTATTCAAATTCTGTGCAAATTTACAGAAATAATCTAACTTTGCAAAATTGATAATGAGGTTTATACCCGATGTGAATTTGATTTTACTAATGTTAAAGTGAGTATTCATAAGATTAAGATATCAGACTTAAATGATCTTGATAAATTATGTCGCTCACAATAATAGAATGATATGGCGGTTTAAGTTTATCATATTTATTGTAAGAAAAAAGAAGGGGATAGTCAATTTATTAAATAGTTAGGAAAAAAGTATATAAAAGAACTAAAACAATATGACAATGAATTCGAGTGAGATAAGAGAGGCGTTTTTGAAATTTTTTGAACAAAAACAGCACAAAATCGTGGCATCGGCTCCCATGGTAATTAAAGATGACCCAACGTTGATGTTTACCAATGCCGGGATGAATCAATTTAAGGATATTTTTTTGGGAAATTCACCCATTAAAAATAACAGGATTGCCAACTCGCAAAAATGTTTGCGTGTATCGGGAAAGCATAATGATTTAGAAGAAGTAGGACACGATACTTATCATCACACGATGTTTGAAATGTTAGGAAACTGGTCGTTTGGCGACTACTTTAAAAAAGAGGCTATTGATTGGGCTTGGGAATTGTTGACCGAGGTTTATAAACTGCCTGCCGATCGTTTATACGCTTCGGTTTTTGAGGGTAGCAAAGAAGATAATTTAGGTCGTGACGATGAAGCTGCGGATTACTGGGAGAAACACTTGCCTAAACACCACATTATTAATGGGGATAAAAAAGATAACTTCTGGGAAATGGGAGAAACAGGTCCTTGTGGTCCTTGTTCTGAAGTACATATCGATTTAAGAACCGAAGAAGAACGAAAAGCGGTTCCCGGCGAGGAGTTGATCAATAAAGACCACCCGCAGGTAATTGAGATATGGAATTTGGTATTTATGCAGTTTCAGCGTAAAGCTGATGGTTCATTGGAGAAATTACCGCATCAGCATGTGGATACAGGAATGGGTTTCGAGCGATTGTGTATGGCAATACAAGGTAAAACATCGAATTACGATACCGATGTATTTCAATCTATAATTAATACCATTGCAAAAATGAGTAACACTTCTTACGGTAGTAATGAAGAAACTGATATTGCTTTGCGTGTAATTGCCGATCATATCAGAACCATTGCTTTTGCCATTACCGATGGTCAATTGCCATCGAATAATAAGGCAGGATATGTTATTCGCAGAATCTTGCGTCGTGCGGTACGATACGGTTATACTTTTTTGAACTTTAAGCAACCATTTATGTATCGTTTGATTCCTGTGTTGATTGAGGTGATGGGTAAGCATTATCCTGAGTTGGAAAAACAAGAAATGCTGATAGAAAAAGTAATAAGAGAGGAAGAAAACTCATTCCTGCGTACTTTGGAAAATGGTATTAAGCTGTTAGATCAGATTATTGCAACCACAAAAGCTGATAATTATAAAACTATTCCCGGAAAAGTTGCTTTTGAATTGTACGATACCTACGGATTTCCTTTAGATTTAACCGAGTTGATTTTAAAAGAAAACGATTTGGTGGTGAATCGCCGCGAATTCGATAAAGAGATGGAGGCTCAAAAGAACCGTTCGCGTTCGGCAACTTCTGTTGATACCGGCGACTGGATTGTGTTGGTTGACGATGACGTGGAAGAGTTTATTGGTTATCAGTATTTGCAGACTGAAGTGAAAATTACCCGTTATAGAAAAATGACCATTAAGGGAAAAGACCAGTATCAGTTGGTGTTTAATATTACGCCTTTCTATGGCGAAAGCGGTGGACAGGTTGGCGATACCGGATATATCGAAGCAAACGGCAAGAAAATTTCTATTATTGATACGCAGAAAGAACACGGTTTAATTGTTCATATTGCCAAAGAGCTGCCCGAAGATGTTACCGCAACATTTCAGGCTGTTGTCAGTGGAAAGGCACGTAATTTAACCGCCAATAACCACTCTGCAACTCACTTGATGCACCAGGCTTTACGTTCTGTATTGGGTGAACACGTTGAGCAGAAAGGTTCGTTGGTTACTCCTGACCATTTGCGTTTCGATTTCTCGCATTTCCAGAAATTAACCGAAGACGAAATTGCGAAAGTAGAGCAGTTGGTGAATCAGAAGATTCGTGAAAATATTACTTTAGAAGTAAAAGACAATATTCCAATGTCAGAAGCCGTGAATATGGGAGCAATGGCATTGTTTGGTGAAAAATACGGCGACTTGGTTCGTGTGGTAAAATTTAACGACTCGGTAGAGCTTTGTGGAGGAACACACGTGAGTGCTACCGGACAAATAGGATTGTTTAAAATTATATCGGAAGGGGCAATTTCGGCAGGTGTACGCCGAATTGAAGCCATTACTGCCGATAAAGCCGAACAGTATGTTAACGAAAAGTTAGAAACTCTGCGTAATATCGAAAAGCTATTCAAGTCAAATCAAGGTTTATTAAAGAATATTGAAGATTTGATGAATGAAAACTCCGGTTTAAAAAAAGAGTTAGATGTTTTCTTAAAAGAGCGGTTAGGTTTAATCAAAAACGATTTAAAAGCCGATATGACCACCACCAAAGGGGTGAACTTTATCACGACCATTGTTCCTTGTAACAATGCAGGCGATTTAAAAGATATTGCTTTCCAATTAAAGGGTGAAGTGGAAAACTTGGTGTTTATTGCAGGAGCCGATTTGGGTGGAAAAGCCAATTTAACCATTATGTTTTCCGATAATCTGGTAAAAGAGTTAGATATTAATGCCGGAGCAATTGTACGCGAAGCAGCCAAATCCATTAAGGGCGGCGGCGGCGGTCAGCCATTCTTTGCTTCTGCCGGAGGAAAAGACCCCAAAGGTTTGCAAGAAGCCATTGAAACTGCCAAAAAGATGGTGCTGTTTCAACTTGGAGAATAAAAGCTTAGGATATAATAAAAAACAGGCTATGCGTTTAGGGATAGCCTGTTTTTTTATTTTGAGATATTTCTATTTATCCTCTTTATACTGAATAGTTTTAATTTTAACTTTGGCTTGTTCGGCTTTATCCTGCGAGGTGGCACAGCTAATACCTCTTTTCTTTAATTCTTTACTTCTTCCGATATGAATTTCGGGAAAACGTCCGTTCTTTTTGATTAAGATGCTAATGGCAAGTCCCACAAAGGCAACTGCCAGCAACACAATACTTATTAATACAACTTTTAGTACCATTTTTTTTGCTATTTAATTTCGGACACAAAGGTATTATTAAATAATGGATTACACAATTCAATTAACAATTAGTAATAATATGCCAATGAGACGGAAGATTGAAACTGTTGTCCTTTGCAATTTAGTTTATACATTAATATTAAAAGCTGTAATCTCCATTGGCTGCGTAAGATATTTTTAATGCTTTAGAGTTTTGATGAAATTTGTCGTATCCTTTTTTTAGGTTAGTCCAAAAACCGATTAGTTCGCTGTTGTGTTGGTATTTCTTTTTGTATTTAGTGAAATTCCGATCGGTCATTTTAAAGGGGAAAATATATACCGGTATTTTTTGCTGTCCGTTATTGCGGGCATGAACTGCATAAAGATAAATTTCTTTTATTTTATCGTTTGTCATTGGCAGGCATCCGATGGTTACACATTCTCCATGTATAAATATATCGCCGCCAAGATTTTTCGCCTTACTTTTTTTTCTATCAGACAGGTTGGGGTAATTTATACCTAATGAAAGGTAGTAACTGCTTGCAGGATTAAATCTGTCGATAAAATAAAAACCTTCAGGAACCTGATAATCTCCCTGTTTTCTTTTAGGTCCCAAATGTCCCGATTTAGCACAAATTTTATAGGCAGCAAGTTTTTTATGGGTTTGTTCTGTTTTTTTTTTGGCGAATATTTGAAGTTCTCCTTCCGATTTATAAGCAACAATTAAAATACTTAAATCATTAGTTTTTATTCCGCTGTTTTTTAGTTTTTTGGCTATTATTTCTTCTTTTTCTTGAATTGCCGTTCTTACTCTTGCATACTTTTTTTGATTCGTTAAAAAGCCGGATTGTGCAAATGTATGAGTGGTAAGAAAAATCATTATCAGTAGGTGTAATAGTTGTTTCATCGGTTTGTTTTTTAGCTTTTGGCTGTCGGCTTCTAGGTCAATTAGCAATTTGGGGTGCTTAATTTCGGAATTTCCATCTTTGGCCTTATTTGCACATTAACAAATGAACTTATTAATTAAACCGCAGAGTTCGCAAAGGATATTGTTAATTACTCATTGTTAATTGAAAAGGTTTTCTGTCCAAATAATCATTCCGCAGTGAGTTTAAATTGTTTAGCCATGGATGTTTTATCTTTTTTAATTTATATTACTCTAGAGCTATGTGTTTTGCTTTTACGGAAGTCTGTAGAAAACGGCTTGCTTTTTCCTCGAAACTATCGATATATTCGGTGGTATAGAAAGCCCGGGATCCGTTTTTTGTACAACGCTTATCCATTTCGGGATGGCGCTGTAAATAGTTGATTAAACTTGGGGCAACAATAGCTCCTTGCGATATAACTTGAATATGTTTGGGTAAAAACTCCTGAATAATATCTTTTAAAATGGGGTAGTGGGTACACCCTAGAATAATAGTATCAATTTTGTTGTCTTTTTGCAGGAGCGATTGAATGTTTTTTTCGATAAAATAGCGACCGCCGGGAGTGTTGTATTCATTGTTTTCCACCAAAGAAACCCACATAGGACAAGCCTCTTGCACAACCGTAATATCAGGATATAGCTTTTGTATTTCCATGGGGTAGGAGTTGGAACGTATTGTTCCCACAGTGCCTAAAACGCCAACGTGTTTGGTTCGGGTTAATTCACCTATTGTTTCGGCACTGGGGCGAATAACACCCAATACTCTTTTGGAGGCATCAATTTTGGGTAAATCGTTTTGTTGGATAGTGCGCAGGGCTTTTGCCGACGCTGTGTTGCAGGCTAAAATTACCAATTGGCAGTTCATGGCAAACAGCTGTTTTACTGCTGATAAGGTATAGTTGTAAACCACATCAAACGAGCGGCTACCGTAAGGGCTGCGGGCATTATCGCCCAAATAGATAAAATCGTATTGGGGCATTTGTTTTTGCAGTTCATTTAAAATGGTTAGTCCTCCATATCCTGAATCGAAAACGCCTATTGGTTGCATATTTTATAAATTAATAGTGAAAAAATTATTAGAGATACAAAAAAAGGCAGCCTAAGCCACCTTTCTTAATATTTTATATCAAAAGATATTATTTAATACCTAATTTAGCTTTAACCATTGGCATAATATCTATGCTGTTAGGTGCTGTATAAAGAATACTACCATCGCTAAGGTCGAAAATGTAAGTAAAGTTATTTTCCTTAGCTACATCGGTAATGGTTTTTTTTGCCTTCTCGTAGATAGGAGCCATTAATGTACGCTGTAATTTAGCTAAATCAGTTTGTGCATATTGGTCGAAGCTTTGCACACGATTCTGGCAATCTCTTATTGCTTTTACTTTAGTCTCTCTGATAGCATCACTCATTGTCTTTCCTTCTTTCTCAAAGTTGGCAACCAAGTTCGCATACTCTGTTCTTAAGTCTTTCATTTGTTTATCATACTCTTCAGCTTTAGCTTTTAATTGTTTTTGAGCTGATTCCATTTCCGGCATTACCTGAAGAAGTGTTTTTGAATCGATATGCCCTAATTTGTTCTGAGCAAAAATTGTGCTTCCTGCTAAAAGCAGAGCAAATAACATTGTAAGTTTTAAAGATTGTTTCATAGTCATATTTATTTAGTTTTAATTCTTAATTTATATAATACCTTATCACTTAAATCGAATTTAGGGGTGCTGTAGATTATCGTAGGTCCATTTGCTTTATCAATAATCATACCATAACTTCCCGATTTGGCGATTTTTTTAATTGCTTCGTAAATGTCGTCTTGAATTGGTTTAATTAATTCCTGACGTTTTTTATACAATTCTCCATTTTGTCCGAAGTAGCGTTGCTGCAATTTTTGCACCATAACTTCTTTCTCGTGGATTGCTTTTTCCCGTTGTTCACGCATTTCAGGTGATAAGAAAACTTCATCGGCTCTGAATTTTGCGTGCATCTCTTTTATCTCTACTGCAATTTTTTCGATCTCTTTTTGCCAACTTTCCGACAATTTGTCTAGGCGGGCTTGTGCATTGGCGTAATCGGGCATTTTACTCAAAATATATTTTGTGTCCACAAAGCCGTAGCGTTGTTGTGCCGATAATCCCAATGTCAGGATAAATACTGCAATAAACGATAAAAAAATCTTTTTCATAATTTGCTTTTTAACAATTGCCAAATTAATTGATTTATATTATAATCTACAAGAGTTTGATTCTTAAAAGATGTTAAAACTGTTTTCCGATTACAAAATGGAATTGACTTCCATTTACTCCGGGACGATTGCCTTCGTCGAAACCATATCCCCAATCAATACCCATTAAACCAAACATTGGTAAGAAAATACGTAAACCAACTCCGGCAGAACGTTTTAAATTAAACGGTTGGTATTCTTCAAAGTCGTACCAAGCATTACCTGCTTCGGCAAATGCCAGAGCGTAAATGGTTGCCGATTGTGCTAATGACAGAGGGTAGCGTAATTCAGCAGTGAATTTGGTGTAGATATTACCTCCTTTTCTTCTTCCATTGGCTTGAAGAGGTGTTAAAGAACCATTTTCATAACCACGTAAGCCTATATTATCGCTTCCGTACATGCTGTAACCCGACATGCCGTCTCCCCCAAGTTCAAAGCCTTCGAACGGCGAACGCTTATCTTTGTTGTAGTAACCTAAGTAACCAAATTCAGCCCCAGTGTATAGTACTAACTTATCGTTTTTGGGTAATATTGGATTGTACATTTTGCCTTTGAATACCCATTTGTAATATTCAATCCACTTATATTTAACCTTATCAATTGCACGAGCATAGTTAATATCCTCGAAAAGAGAGTAAGGCGGTGTAAATTTCAACATTAAAGAGAAATCAGAACCTTTACGGGTATATAACGGATTGTCGATAGAACGACGAGACAGAGTTGTTGTAAAACTCAGGTTATTCGATGTTCCGTTGGCAATTAAATAGTATGCCCAGTTTTTTAGGCGGTAGTTCTGAAAACTTATATCATTATATAGTGAGAAATAATCATCCGGCCATTTTAATCTGCGACCAAGACCTACGCTTGCCCCAAAAATCTTTTGGCTTTGATTGGTATCGAAGTTGTTGAAATTACGGTAATAGCTGTAACTTCTGCTGTATCCTGTTTGCTGCTGATAGTAAACCGATACGCTTAACGATTTGGGTTTTTTACCTCCCAGCCAGGGTTCGGTAAACGATACGCTGTACGAATTATAGTACGAACCGTTGGTTTGAGCTCTGATACTTAATGTTTGTCCGTCTCCGGTAGGTAGTGGATCCCAAGCTTCTTTGTTAAAAATATTCCGGATAGAGAAATTCGAGAAACGTAGCCCTATTGTACCGATAATCATACCGGCTCCCCATCCTCCTGAAAGTTCAATCTGGTCGTTCGATTTTTCCTCCAGCTCATAGGTGATATCCACAGTTCCGTTTTCGGGATGAGGTTGTATGTCCGGATTAATTTTTTCCGGATCAAAGTGTCCTAATTGTGCTAATTGTCGTATGCTTCGAATAATATCCGATTTACTGAACAATTCTCCCGGATAAGTATATAATTCACGGCGGGCAACATGTTCGTGTGTTTTATTATTTCCTTTAATATTTACCCGGTTGATACGTGCCTGCTTACCCTCTATTAAACGCATTTCAATATTGATAGAATCTTTTCCTACAATAGTTTCTACCGGATTGATATTGAAAAACAGATAGCCGTGGTCGAGATATTGATTGCTTACTGCATCGTCATCGGTGTTTAATCGTTTCTCTAAATAGGTTTGATTATAAATATCTCCTTTTTTTATTTTTAATACTCTGTCTAAATAAAATTTGGGATAAACGGTGTTTCCTACCCAGGTAATTTTATTGAAGAAATACTGTTTACCTTCTTTTAATTTCAGGTGTAAATTTACTCTGTCAGGAGAAATTTGCTCCACACTATCAGAAATAACAAGTGCATCGCGGTATCCTTTTTCGTTGTATTTTTTGATCAATTCAATTAAATCTTCATCCCATCTCGATTTGATGTATTTCGATGATTTCAGGAAATTTTTCAGACGTTTCTCTTTTGATTTTTTGATCCACTTTTTTACTTTTTTATCACTAAATGCACCATTCCCTTCAACAAATATGTTTTGTATTTTTATTTTGTCGTGGCGATTAACATGAATATCTAAATCAACACTATTTTCTATTTTTGGATTATCGCGTTGAACCACCACCACATCGGTGTTGTAGAAACCTTTTGCTTTAAAATAGCTTTCGACCACTGTTTTAATATTGGCAATCATAAAATCGGTAACTTGTACTCCTTGTTGCAGTTTTAGCTTTTCATTACGAAGTTTTTTACTCTCGTTTTTGGTAGTCCCTAATATGTTTACTTTTGCTAAACGCGGACGCTCCTGCAGATAGATATTCAGCCACAATTTACCATTGATAATTTTAGTTGCAGATATCTGAATATCGGAAAACAGTTGTTGTTTATTTAATTTTTTTACCGCTTTTGTAATTTTTTCCCCGGGAAGTTCAATGGTAGAACCCACTCTCAGACCTGAAAGTTGAATCAGTACATTGTTGTCTAAATGTTTTACCCCTGTTACAGAGACTCCTGCAAGTTCGTATTTTTCAGGTTTAGCGTAATCCACCGTTGGATTGTAAATAGTATCAGTCTGCTGCGCTATTGCAGACAAACTAATCAATAGAGTAAATAGTAATGCAATTCGTTTAATCATATTGAAATGGTTAAGTCTTAGTTATCGTTTAATTGTTCACTGGTTTTTCCAAAACGTCGTTCTCGGTTTTGATAGTCGAGCAGGGCTTTGTAAAATTCATTTTTTGTAAAATCAGGCCAAAACACCGGAGTAAAGTAGAGTTCTGCATAAGCTAACTGCCACAGTAAGAAGTTACTGATGCGAAGTTCTCCACTGGTTCTAATCATTAACTCCGGATTGGGAATTCCGGCTGTGTTCAAATGGTTGGCAAAAAGATTATCATCAATATCCTGTGATTTTATTTGACCGTTTTCTACCTTCTTAGCAATACTTTTTACCGCATTCACTATTTCCCATTGTGAACTGTAACTTAAAGCTAATATTAAGGTAAGTCCTGTATTTTTTGATGTTTTTTCGATTGTTGCGTTTAATTTTTTACGTACGTTTTCAGGCATTGTAGCTAGATTACCAATGGTTTTTAACCGCACATTATTTTTCATTAATGTTGGGGTTTCGTGTTCAATGGCATCTACTAAAATTGACATTAATCCCAAAACCTCATCTTCGGGACGATTCCAATTTTCGGTAGAGAAAGCGTATAGTGTAACATAGGGAATATCTAATTCCCCTGCAGCCTCAACGGTGCTACGAACAGTTTCCACACCATTTTGATGTCCGACAATACGATGTTCGTTACGTTGTTTTGCCCATCGCCCATTTCCGTCCATAATAATTGCCACGTGTTGAGGCAATTTTTCTTTTATTATTTTATCCTTGAACGACATATTTTACTTTTCTTTTTTATTTCCGTATGAGTGACATTCACTATCGTTAGAGAAAATTCTATAACTAATAATTATTCCACAAAACGAAGCCCAATCATTATTATGGAGCGAATTTCTTTTTTCCATATTATTTGGGTCGTCTAAATTATCCAGAGCATCGGTAAAAGTTTTTCTAAAACTCCATTCCGTTGTTAGCGTTAATTTTTTTCCTAATACAAATTTTGTGCCCAATCCCATTGGAATTGTAATGCCCCCCTTTGTACTGTTCGATGCCAGGTAACCGATACCGGCAGTGATGTACGGGGTGATTTTTTTTGTTTTACTTTTTTTAGGAACCCAAAATGGTTGAAAATTAAACTCCAATTGCAGGCTCATATCAATAATTTCAGTTGCAAAACTTTTATTTCTTTTTTGCTGATGTTGATTATTGAAATCGATGTCAGCAGCACTCAAATCAGAGAATAACACATTGGCCCGCAATGCGTATCGTGTATCGAAATTATATCTGAATACTCCTCCCAATGCTAATTTACTATTGTAAAAAAGAGAGTTTGGGTTAATATCTCCCATGTAAAAAGAAGAACCACCATAAACTCCTAGTTCAGAGTATGTTTGTGCTATCGTGTTTGTTCCGATCAACAATAATATTCCTAAAAAAAGATTGCGCATAAGATGTTATTTTTGGCCAAAGATAGTAAGATAATCTGTTTGGCATTGTTTAGATATCATTAAATGTAACTTCGGATATATAACTAAAATAATGCGTACTTATTTTATTCACAAGGCACAAAAGTAATATATAATATCATAAATATACCAATTCTGGCAAAAATAAAATATATTCTACGTTAATTTTTGTTAAGCCGACAGTCCTGTTTTATGTCTTCCTGAGGTGAGAATTTGTAATTGTTAGCGAATAAATAAATTCAGATTGTAAATTATATCTTTAGCAGATTACTTTAGTAACCTGGAATTATAGCATTATCAAAGATAATAGAAAGCAACTTTTATTCGGGATTTATAAAAATAAGAAAACACTTTGTTGTTTTATGGGAATAAAATCCACTACGTTTTTTTTAACGATAATTTTTTTTAGATCTATAGCAATCTAATGTCACAATTGTTGGCAGGAATATTGTTTTTTTGTCTTCCAATTATTCTTTTGTTTCGAAGTTGTAATTGCGGATGACACGATGGATGTGTAATGATCATCTAATATTTATAGGCTTATTTTTCAGCGTAAATATATTTGAGTTATTTAACTTTATTGATTTATGTCTAAAGCTATAGACGATTTGGTTATTTTGTGTGAAACTCGATATAATATTAATCGATTTTGATTCTAAGTTGAAGGAATATAAATGGTTATCAAAATGGAATACATTAATATATTTCGAACGCAAATTGTAGTTTACCTTGCTTAAATGTGTAGTTTATTATCTACAATTCTCCATTAATTATCGTTGAATAATTTTAGATTTAATCATAACATAAAACAACAAAAAGATACCAAAAAATAATGAAATTCGTCCTAAATAATCACCATTTTCTACATAATAAGTTTTGTGTGATATACAATTTAATTTTCCTTGTAATACGGCTTGTTGCCACCAACTTGTGTTTTTTATGATTTCTCCTTTGTTATTGATATGTGCTGATATACCGTTGTTGGCAGAACGAATAATTTCCCGACGGCTCTCAATTGCTCTTAAACGTGAAAAATTCAAATGATAAAGGTATCCTGGAGTGTTTTTCCACCAGCCGTCGTTGGTAATTAATGTAATAAATCCAGCTTGCTGTGGAATACGTTGTGAACAGTAAGCACCGAATATCGATTCGTAGCAGACGATTGGGGTAATGGCAATACTGTCGGTTTTAAAATAAGCTATTTTATTATCCTGGCTGTATGCTCCTTGAAAACCGCCTAATGCAATGGTATTATTGGGGATAAAAGAAAGATGACGTTGAAAGGGTACTTGTTCGAAAAGAGGAACTAACCAATGTTTATGGTAAAATTGTGTCCTTTTTGAAGTAATCAGCATTGCACTGTTATATTTTTTATTATGTGAGGAACTGTGAGTACCGATAATAATTTTTGTTTGTGGATACTTCTCGATTATCTGTTTTAATTGCTGGTATTCCGATGAGGTTCCGGGGTTTTGTTCGTCGATAAACGAGAGAATTGAAGTTTCGGGGATAATTAAAAAATCGGGATGGGAACCGATACAGATAGAATCGACTGTTCTCAGAAGTTTATGGTAATGTATTTGTTGATTTTCGGGATTGAATTTTTCAGTATAAGGGTCGATATTGGGCTGTATAATCGCAAAAGAACGGCTGTTGGTGATTATTGGCGGCATTTGGTAAAGATACAATGATAAGCTAATGGGAGCTGTTAATGTAAAAAATAGCAACAGGCTGTTTGCAATGCGATGCTGCTTTTGACTTAGAAGGTAAAAACCCAAATAATTGATAATGATTATCCAAAGTGTGCCACCACGAGAGCCTGTAAATTCGTACCATTGAATAATTTTTGGAGCTGCAGCAAAAACATTTCCTAAGTTGAGCCACGGCCATGCTAAATCCCAATTGCTGTGGAAATATTCAAATCCGAGCCAAATGATTATCCACGAAAAAAGAAGTGGTTTTTTCAGAGTTCGGCGGGTACGACTGACAGTCCAAAATACTAAAGCCTGTACCAGAGCATTACATATAATAATAAGTATTGCTCCTAAAAGGTGAGCCGAGCCAATCCACCAACAGGAAATGGTATTCCATATCAAAAAGGAGATTAGTGCATAATTGAATATTAAATATTTGTTTGGAGAATTTAAATTCTCTTTTTCTACAATCAGTAGCGGAATAAAAGCAAAAAATATCAGAAAAAACAACTGAGGTATAGTAAACGCAACTCCCAGAAAAATTCCCGATAATATGGAGTAAAAGGTATTTTTCATTTTAGCTGTTTTTAGTCTGTTGCTGTCTTCGGACTTCCGTCTTATTTGTATATTGTTAATTAAATTATTGTGTTTAGCTTCATCTGTTGGTTAGGTTTACTCCGAAAAGAATAATGGCTATGGCTGCAATTTCCATAATGGATACAGTGTCGCCGCCAAAAACAACCCCGAAAAAAATGGCAACAATAGGGATAAGGTAGGCGATAGATGCGGCAAAAATATGTGATGATTGTTTTATTAATCGGTTGTAGGCAATAACGCCGAGAAAAGTTAAAGTACCTAAAAGTAGCACCATTACCATGCTTTTGTAAAATTCTGCAGAGGCTAAAGCGGTAGAAAAATCTGTGAATAGTAAATATCCACCGGCAAGAGGACCTGCAAAGAGAAAAGCCAATGCGGCAATTTCTAGTCCCGTAAGGTCAGGTAGCGCAAAACGCACCAAATTAATACTGACAGCGATGGAAAGTATTGCCATAAAAACAAAAAATATTCCTGTAAAGTAGGATTCGCCTTGCGATTGTCCGGCAAAAACGAGTAGCAATGTTCCTACGAAACCTAAAACAATACCTAAAATAGTTTTTTTCCTGGCAGGAGAACGAAAAATCAGCAGAGCAAGTATTAAGGTAATGGTGGGCAGCATGGCATTTAACATTCCTGTCATTGAAGAGCTGATTTGTGTTTGTGCCTTAGCAAAAAAATAGGAAGGACCTATATTGCCGGTTAATCCCGATAGGATTAAAGGGATAATATTTTGTTTGGTTATTTTATTGAAGTACTTTAAAATAAAAGGCGTAAAAAGCAAAAAAGAGATAAACACCTGAAAAGCTGCCACTTGATTGTGATTGAAACTTTCCATTGCAATTTCTCTTAATATGTAAGGGGTTCCCCATAAAAAGGTAACTGTAATCAACAATATCCAGTTGATGTATTTTTTATCCATAACTTGTGGTGTTGAAGTTTATCCTTAGAATCACCTATTTTTCTTCCTCTTCAAAGGCTTTGTATTTTGCTGTTAAATACGCAATTAACTGACTGAATGTAGAAATTGCTGCCAATGTATCTTTACTGATTTCTTTTTGCTGTAATTTTAGCATTAAAATACCATAAAGAGCTGTTAAGCAGATTTCTATATCATTACTGTTTGCTTCGGCGTTCGATTTGGTTTTAAACTCGGCGATATTTCCTGCTGCCTGCTGAAAATAACCAATATATTTACTGTCTTTTACATTGTTGAGCAGATGTAAATGAAAATCGAACAGTTCGTTCACATTGTTTTTTAATATCTGAAGATGTCCGCTCTTTTCGATTTTTTCCAACCGCATCATTGCGATCAGGTTATCGTACCATTCGTAAATTTCTTTTTGTTTTTCAGGAGTTTCCTTAAAATGAGCAATAATATTTTTTTCAATGGCATTTATATCGAAATTATAGGCTCTTATGATATCTTCAACCTGCCACATATATAGAATATATTCGGCTAAATTCTCTTTTTTTCGTTGTTGTGCTATAATCATACTTTTGTCAATTAGTAATTTATGAGCAGTATAATGTAGTTAATTTTAAAGCTTGCTAAGCTTTTTGTTAAGACTTGTTTTAATCGACGAAGTTAATTAAAAAATGCAAATCAAAATAAGTTTTAATGATGAAAAATGTAAAATAATTCAAGATATACTATTAAACAGGTATTGCTTAGGTATTTGTGTTGTACCACTTATTTTTTATCGACTAATTCCATTCTAAAAAACAAATCCTTTTCTTTTATCAATACAATAATTGTTATTATACTTAAAATAACGGTTTGTATAACTTTACTATCAGGGTGAGTAGCAAATATTTCGTTTGATATATTCGCTGACAAATGAAAAAATATAGTGATTAAAATATTACGGTTTG
>PDWJ01006052.1_pt1 | contig 17051 bp, 15 predicted proteins | sample 1430881 | NCBI WGS metagenome assembly PDWJ01 (sample SAMN01162460, study PRJNA174530) | Oral metagenome, whole genome shotgun sequencing project. | biome: Marine environment; feature: Marine mammal; material: Swab sample of the gingival sulcus; isolation source: swab sample of gingival sulcus...
AATGGCACGTCAAGCGCGCCCACCACGCCCAATGGCCCCGCCCCGGCGACACCACCACCTACACCATCCACACCACTAACTGAACGGTATTGGGGTTAGAACAACACCGTCGCGAACGAGCCGACCTTACGGAACCCCACCCGCCGGTAGGCGGCCAGCGCACGGGTGTTGAACGAGTTCACGTACAGGCTGGCGCTGGGAATCCCCAGCCGGTAGCAGTACTCGACCACACTGGCCATCCCCGGGGCCGACAACCCCTGGCCCCGGTACCGCGGATCCACCCATACCCCCTGGATCTGGACCGTCTGGCGGGTGACCGCCCCCAGGTCGGCCTTGAACAGCACCGACCGGTGCGGCGCGCCGGTGAACCTTGCCAGCGTATGCCCGCGTCCCAGCAGCTCCCGCACCCGTTGCCGGTAGGTGCCACCACCGTCCGGCCCGAGCGGGGAGTATCCCACCTCCTCGGTGAACATGGACACCGAGGCGGGCAGCAGCAGCGCCTCATCGGCCAGCGTGGCCGCCGACACCAGCGGGTCCGGTGCCACCAGCGGCGGGCCCTCGATCATCATCAGTGGCTGGTCCGCGCGGATCTCCCGGGGCGGGCCCCATGCGGCGCCCAGGTTCTCCCACAGTGCCTTGACCTGGTACGCGGGCCCGACGATCGAGGACGAGCGGCGAGGCCCTTTGGCTGCTTCCTCGGCCAGCAGCGGGGCGGTGTAGTCGCTGACCTGCACCGGAATGGTGTTGGATCCCAGCCAGCACGCCGAGATCAGTTCACCGGAATCGAAATAGCCGATGACGCGCCCGCCGAGCCCGCCGAGCCGCCACCTGGCGTACTGCAACCGGCTGGTCAAGAAGACACTGGAGACCGGGTCCCGCTGGCACAGCTGTCGCAGACCGGTTTCGTCACCGGCCTTCAGCGTTCGCACCCCGGAACGTAGCACTCAACCATCCTCACGCAAGCCCACGCGCGGCTATCGACACATCGGCAGCCTGCCTCAGCCGACCGACACGACCGGTTCACCGGACTCGGCATCCATGTCGGCGGCGATGCGGTTCGCCTCCTCGATGAGCGTGGCCACGATCTGGTCCTCGGGCACGGTCTTGATGACCTTGCCCTTGACGAAGATCTGGCCTTTGCCGTTGCCGGAAGCGACCCCGAGGTCGGCCTCGCGAGCCTCGCCCGGCCCGTTGACCACGCACCCCATCACCGCCACCCGCAACGGCACACTCATGCCCTGCAGGCCGGCGGTGACGTCCTCGGCCAGGGTGTACACGTCCACCTGGGCCCGCCCGCAGGAGGGGCAGGAGACGATCTCCAGTTTGCGTGGGCGCAGGCTGAGCGACTGCAGAATCTGGATTCCGACCTTGACCTCCTCGGCGGGCGGCGCGGACAACGACACCCGGATGGTGTCGCCGATGCCCTGGGACAGCAGCACCCCGAAGGCGGTAGCCGACTTGATGGTGCCCTGGAACGCCGGGCCGGCCTCGGTGACGCCCAGGTGCAACGGCCAGTCGCCACGTTCGGCCAGCTGCTGGTAGGCCTGCACCATCACCACCGGGTCGTGGTGCTTGACCGAGATCTTGAAATCGTGGAAGTCGTGCTCCTCGAACAGGCTGGCCTCCCACACAGCGGATTCCACCAGCGCCTCCGGCGTAGGTTTCCCGTACTTCTCCAGCAGCCGCTTGTCCAGCGACCCGGCGTTCACCCCGATCCGGATGGAAACCCCCGCGGCCTTGGCCGCCTCGGCGATCCGTTTGACCTGGTCGTCGAACTTGCGGATGTTGCCGGGGTTGACCCGCACCGCCGCACAACCGGCGTCGATCGCGGCGAACACGTACCGGGGCTGGAAGTGGATGTCGGCGATCACCGGGATCTGTGACTTCTTCGCGATGATGGGCAGCACGTCGGCGTCGTCCTGGCTCGGACAGGCGACCCGGACGATGTCGCAGCCGGAGGCGGTCAGCTCGGCGATCTGCTGCAACGTGCCGTTGATGTCGGTGGTCGTGGTGGTGGTCATCGACTGGACGCTGACCGGCGCACCACCGCCGACCTCGACCGGCCCGACCTTGATCCTGCGGGACGGCCGCCGGGGCGCAAGCACCGGTGGCGGCACGGCCGGCATTCCGAGGGTGACAGGAACGGGCGCGGCAGGAGACGTCGGCATGCCACAAGTATGAACGCCTCGGCAGGCTGACATCACATCGACGGGGCCACAGCACGAGCCCGGATCATGGCTGAGCCCAGCACATTGCTGGCATTCCTGCGGTTCCCGCGACTCCGCAACTCCGGCGGCCCAGCCTCGCCCAAACCGGCCACACGGCACCCGCGGCCATTGCCCGGCCCCGCCGGGTATCCACCCGCATCCCCACATCGACCCCTATGGCGCCGTGCAGCGACGTATGGCGCCGGCGCGCCGCTACCCCACGTACCCCAACGGCGCCACAGGGTCCGTCATGACCGGCTCAGCACCCTTCCGGGTACCCGGGAATACCCGGCGCACCCAGGAACCGACCCCGTCGGCCTCCACAGCACTCATCCCGCCCCCGGGGCCCGCAGCCCTGGCAACTCCCCGGCCACGCAGGCAGGCGCCAACCCCGCACCCGATCCGGGCTAGGGTGACTGCTCGTGAAACCGTTCCTTTTGCTGGCCACCCGGGCCGAGGATGCGCCTGCCGACGACGAATACCGGGCGATGCTGCAGTACTCCGGCCTGGCGCCGACCGACCTGGTCCGGCACCGGCTGGAGCGCGACCCGCTACCGCGCATGGACCTGGATGCGTGGTCCGGCATCATCCTGGCCGGTGGGCCGTTCAACGCCTCGGACCCGCCGGCCAGCAAGTCCGCCGCGCAGCTGCGGGTGGAGTCGGAGCTGCACGGTTTGCTGAACCAGGTGGTGCCGGCGGACTTCCCGATGCTGGGCGCCTGCTACGGCATCGGAACCATCGGTACGCATCAGGGTGGCCTGGTGGACACCACCTACAGCGAACCGGTCAGCTGCGTGCAGATCACGCTGACCGAGCACGGGCGGGCCGACCCGTTGTTCGACGGCGTGCCCAGCACCTTCGGCGCTTTCGTCGGGCACAAGGAGGCGATCAGCAGGCTACCGGACAACGCCGTGCACCTGGCAGGCTCCGCCGAGTGCCCGGTGCAGGCGTTCAAGGTGGGCCAGAACGTGTACGCCACTCAGTTCCACCCGGAGTTGGATTCCCGGGGCATCGACGTGCGGGTGGATGCCTATCAGCATCACGGGTACTTCCACCCGCGGGAAGTGGCCGGGCTGAAGGCGATGGGCCGGGCAGCCAGCATCCCCTACGCGGGCCGGATGCTGGAGGCTTTCGCGCGCCGCTACGCGCAGGACTGAGGACCGACAGTTGCCGGGTCGCGCCCACCGGAAGGGCCCCGGCCCGGCGGACTCAGGACGGCAACTTGATCGGCTTGACGATGTCCGCGTACAGCAGCAGCACCGACATGAGGATCATCAGGCCGGCAGCCACGTAGATCAGCGGCAGCGCCCTGGACACATCGACCGCGCCGGGGTCGGGGGCACCGCGCAGTCTGGCCACCTGTTTGCGGACGCCCTCCCACAGTGCGCCGGCCACGTGCCCGCCGTCCAGCGGCAGCAGCGGGATCAGGTTGAACACGAACAGGGCCATGTTCAGCGAACCCATGATCCCGGCCAGCATGGCGATCTTGTCCGTGCCGGCGATCTGGTCGTGAGCGCCGATCCCACCGGCCAGCCGGCCCACCCCGACCAGCCCGACCGGGCCGTTCGGGTCACGCTCGGCGCTGCCGAACGCTGCCTCGGTGACGTCGACCATCCGCTGCGGCAGGTGCAGCACGAGGTTTCCGGTGGCCTTGAAGGCGTCCCAGACCACCGCGGGCACGCTGGCGATCCCCACCTGCACCTGCTCGAGTTCCGGGGCCACCCCGATGAAGCCGGCCTCGACGGTGACCACCTCGCCGTCGGCGTCGGTGACCGGGTCGCCGTTGCCGTCCAGCTGGGGCACCTGGTTGCGCATCGGCTTGATGTCCAGGTTCACCCGTTTCCCGTCGCGCAGCACCACGATGTCGGTGACCTCGTCGGCCCGGGGCCGCACCTCCTCACGGATCTGGTCCCATTCGGAGATCGGCCGCCCGGCGATCGACACCAATTCGTCGCCGGTTTCGACACCCGCCTGCAACGCCGGGGTGGGCGGCTCGTCGGGCTGGCAGGGAATGCTGCCACGGGAGACGTCGGTGCGCACACACTCCTGCACGACCAGCGTGGTCGTCGGCGCGCCCTGAACGCCGTGCGTCATGGCCAGCCCACCCAGGAACAGCGTGGCCAGCAGCAGGTTCATCGTCGGCCCGCCGAGCATGACGATGACCTTCTTGGGCACGCTCAGCTTGTAGAAGACCCGGTCCTCGTCCTGTGGGGCGATCACCTCGAGCGGGGCGTGCCGGGCGTCTTCCGCCATCGTCTGGTAGGCACCGGTGGAGGACTCTCGCAGGTGGTGCTCGTCCTCGTTTCCGCGCGGGGGGAACATGCCGATCATCCGCACGTACCCGCCCAGCGGAATCCACTTGAACCCGTACTCGGTCTCCCCGCGCCGCCAAGAGGCGACCGTCGAACCGAACCCGATCATGTACTGGGTCACCTTGACCCCGAACAACTTGGCCGGAAGCAGGTGCCCAACCTCGTGCAACGCGATCGACGCGACGATCCCGACGACGATCAGGCCCACCGCCAGCGCACCGAGCGCAAATTCCGTCACAGGTAGGTCCTTCCCTGAGGTCTTCAGGTGCGCACCGGCGAGGTGCCGCCGATGAAGGTGGCGGCGCACTGCCCGGCCCAGTCCTGAGCGGTCAGCACGTCGTCCACGACCATGTCATTATCACGCACATCCGACCGCGGGTCCGCCGACCACGCGTCGACAACCCGCTCGAGGGTATCGACGATCTGCACGAACCCAAGGTTCCCGCCGAAGAACGCGTGCACGCAGGTCTCGTTGGCCGCGTTGAACACCGCAGGGAAGGTGCCGCCGCGCCGGCCGGCCGCACGGGCAAGCCGCACGGCGGGAAACGCGTCGTCGTCCAGGGGGAAGAACTCCCAGGTGGCGGCTGTAGTCCAGTCGCACGGCGAGGCCGGGCCGGGCACCCGGTCCGGCCAGCCCAGGCCGAGCGCGATCGGCAACCGCATGTCCGGTGGCGAGGCTTGCGCCAGCGTCGACCCGTCGAGGAACTCCACCATCGAGTGCACCACCGACTGGGGGTGTACCACCACGTCGATGCGGTCCAGGCCGACGCCGAACAGCAGGTGCGCCTCCAGGACCTCCAGTGCCTTGTTCACCATCGTGGCCGAGTTGGTCGTCACCACCGGGCCCATCGACCAGGTGGGGTGCGCCAGCGCCTGCTGTGGTGTGACATCGGCCAGCTGGGCCCGGGTCCAGCCGCGGAACGGGCCCCCGGAGGACCACCCGGTCGGTGGCCCCCGGCCCGGTCCCGCCGGCAGCCCAGGCCGCCCGTTGCACCAGCGGCCCGCCGGCGATCAGCGACTCCTTGTTGGCCAGGGCCAGCACCGCGCCGGAACCCAGCGCCGCCAAGGTGGGACGCAGCCCGGCCGAGCCGGTCATCCCGTTCACGACCCGGTCGCACGGCATCCCGGCGGCCTCCTCGACGGCGTGCGGCCCGCCGATGACGCGGACCGGCCGCCTGGCCCGCCGGTGCACGCCGGCTGGCCCCCCCGGTCCGGCCAGCTGGGCGATCGCGGCGCGCACGTCCTCGACGACCCGTTCGTCGGCCACCGCGACCACCTGGGCGCCGGTGTGCACCGCCTGGCGGGCCAGCAATTCCACGTTGCCGCCCCCGGCGGCGAGCGCGGTGACCTGGAACCGGTCGCGATTGTGGCCGATCACCTCGAGGGCCTGGGTGCCGATGGATCCGGTAGAACCCAGCAGGACGATGCGCGTTGGGGGCATGCCCCCAGTCTGCCGTGGGCGGGTGGGCGCGACAGCACGCGTGACCGTTACCGCACCGGTGACCGCTACAGAACTTGCCGGTAGCCCTCGCGGCGCCGTTCGGCCGCCTTCAGGTCCACCACCTGATTGCGGTAGCGGGTGAGGCCCCGGTCACCGGCCAAGGCGGTGATGGCCTCGGCGGACATCGGCCGGCCGAACAGATTGCCCTGCAGGTGATCGCATCTCATCACCCGCAGCTCACCCGCCACCGCCTCGTTCTCCACCCCTTCGGCCACCACGGTGAGTCCGAGCGCGTGTGCCAGCTTGATCGTCGAGCGCACCAGGATGGCGTCGGCGCTGACCCGGTCGACGGTGGACACGAACGAGCGGTCCAGCTTCAGTTCGTCGACGTCCACCGCCTGCAGTACCGACAACGAGGAGTAGCCGGTGCCGAAGTCGTCCATCGACAACCGCACACCGACCTGGCGCAGCTGGTCCAGCACCACCGTGGCCCGGTTGGCGTCATTGACGACGCTGGACTCGGTGACCTCGAGCGTGAGGCGATCGGCCGGTACCTGGTGGCGGCCGAGCAGTTCGGCCACCAGCTCGGGCAGGGCGCCGTCGGAGACCAGCCGGGGGGAGATGTTGACCGAGACCTGTAGGTCCAGCCCGCAGTCCAGCCACTGGCGGGTGGTCTGCAGAGCTTGGTTCAGCACCAGTCGGGTGAGCCCGCCGATCAGCCCGCTGTTCTCGGCCAGTGGGATGAAGTCGGCTGGGCTGACCGGGCCGCGCACCGGATGCCGCCATCGGCACAACGCCTCCGCACCCAGCAACTTGCCGGTGCCACCCTCGATCAGTGGCTGGTACTGCACCCGCAACTCGCCGGCCGCGATCGCGTCCCGCAGATCCGGCAGCAGCGACAGCCGGCGGGCCGCCGCGGTGCACGCCTGCTGGCTGTACACCCCGACGCTGGCGCGTTCCCGCTTGGCCTCGTACAAGGCGATGTCGGCTCGCTTGACCAATTCGTTCACGCTGACGCCGGGCGCCTCGACGACGGCGACACCGACGCTGCACTGCACGGCCAGCCGCACCCCGGGCAGGTCCAGCGGTTCGATCAGGTCGGCGAGCAACTGGCGGGCCAGGGTGTGCGCGCGGGTGGCCACATCCCGGCCGCGCAGCAGCAGGGCGAACTCGTCGCCACCCAGGCGGGCGACCACCTCACCCGGGCGCACCACCCCGGCGATGCGTTGGCCCAGTTCACGCAGCAGCAGGTCGCCGGTCTGGTGGCCGAGCACGTCGTTGACGTCCTTGAAATGGTCCACGTCCAGCAGCAGCAAAGCCACCGGCGGGCCCGCACCGCGGTCCTGATCGGCCACTGCCTTGTCCATCCGCTGGTAGAGCAGGGTGCGGTTGGGCAGCCCGGTCTGCGGATCCTGCAGCGAGATCCGCTGGCGCTGCGCCGCGACCCAGGACAGGTACCACACCGCCAGGCCCGGCAGCAGCATCAGCGGCAGCAACGGCAGTGCGTTGGTGAGCAGGTAGCCCGCCAGCGGGGCCATTCCCACCAGCACCAGGGTGATCGGGGTGGTCATGCGCAGGTCGGCGGGGACGCCACGTAACGGCGGATCGCGGGTGAGCAGGCTGGAGGCAATGCTGACCAGGCTCTCGTTGACCAGGAGGAACACCAGTCCGGCGGCCAGCGTCGCCGGCACGTCGGCGACGGTCAACCGCTGTGGCCCGGCCAAGAAACCGGTACCGCTGACGAGGCAATAGACCGCCCGTGCCAGCAACAGCGCGGTGATGTATTGCCCGGCGTTGAAAACAATTTTGAACGGCGCGCGCCGGTTCTGCAGGTCGTCGATGACGACGGCGGCCACCTGCACGGCGAGCAGGAAGGAGATGGGCCCGACGGCCACCATGGCCACGGCGATGGTGGTCGACAGGCTGGCCAGCGTGGTCGTCTCGTCGCGGCGGGCGACGTCGATGCTGAACAACTCGCCCAGCAACACCAGCAGTGCGGCCACGGCCAGCATCGCGGGCTCGGCCTGCAGGGAACGCCACGGCACGTCCTCGGTCCAGATCCAGGTCGCAGCCAGCAGACCGAGTCCGCTCAGGCTACAAATGCATGCCCAAGCGGCGGCAGGCACCCGACGCACGCCCATCAGATCTTCACGATCCAGTGGGTTCAGCACATCTGGCGTGGCGCGCACGGCCGCGTTCTGCCCCGGATTCGTCTGCACCTAGCTCCCCGCACAGCGTTACCTAACAATGCTGATAACTCACCACAAGCTGAGAAGTCACCAACACTATCGTGGTCGCCCGAAAAGGGCGCAATAGGGTTCCTCATCTTTCAACCACTCATTGGGGTGTTCTCCGCCCGGCGACGGTCCCGTTTCACGCTGTCCGGGGCTGGCTCACCGGCCACCGCAACCGTGACACTGGGTGGTATGCCTCGCCGCAACCGGCCGCACCGGCCACGTTCCCCCGCCCGCCCGGCGGACTCCGGCCAGTCCACCGATCAGAGCGGTGTTGACCGGGCCGGTGCCGGGCGAGTCGGTGGGGTCTCGCGGGTGGAGTCCCGCCGGGGCGGCCAGTGGCAGGTACGCAGCGTGGCCGGCAGCGAACGAACCTACCGGTGCCCAGGATGCGATCAGCTGATCGCCGCCTTCACCGGCCACCTGGTGGTCTGGCAGGCGGATTCGTGGCGGGGCGAGGAAGCCGCGCGAGGCGACCGACGGCACTGGCACTCGACGTGCTGGCGGCGCGGCGGGTGAGATCCGGCCGGTGGGCGGTGCGCCGGGTGCCGGCGCGCCCGCCACCCGCCAGCGGTAGCGTTGGCTGCCATGCGACTGGTGATCGCTTCGTGCAGCGTCGACTATGCCGGGCGGTTGACCGCTCACCTTCCCCGGGCCACCCGGGTGCTGATGCTGAAGAACGACGGCAGTGTTCTGGTGCACGGCGACGGGGGCTCCTACAAGCCCTTGAACTGGATGTCCGCACCGTGTTCGCTGCACGAGGCCGAGCCCTCGCAGCAGCAGCACGCCGCCGGTGTGCGCGCCGTCTGGACAGTGCGCAGCGCCAAAACCGAGGACCAGCTGGTCATCACCATCTACCAGGTGCTGGACGAGCTCAGTCACGACCTCGGGGCCGATCCCGGGCTGGTCAAGGACGGCGTCGAGGCGCACCTGCAGGCCTTGATCGCCGAGCAGATCGAGGTCCTGGGAGCGGGTCACACGCTGGTGCGCCGGGAGTATCCGACGGCCATCGGCCCGGTGGACATCCTGGCGCGCGATCCTGCCGGGGCGACGGTGGCGGTGGAGATCAAGCGCCGCGGCGACATCGCCGGGGTGGAGCAGCTGACCCGCTACCTGGACCTGCTCAACCGGGACCCGCTGCTGGCGCCGGTCAGCGGCGTGTTCGCCGCACAGGAGATCAAGCCGCAGGCCAAGGTGCTGGCGACCGATCGCGGCATCGCCTGCCTGACCGTGGACTACGACGCCCTTCGTGGCATGGACGATCCGGAATCGCGGCTGTTCTGACCGCGTGCCGGGCCCAGGTCAGCGCAGGCCCGGGTCAGCGGTAGCGGAACCCGGGTCAGCGGTAGCGGAAGCCGACCGGCTGGCCGGGTTGCAGCTGAGCCGCCTTGTCGACGTCGGCCGCCCGCACCACCGCGATGACCGGGTATCCGCCGGTGACCGGGTGATCGCTGAGGAACACGACCGGCTGACCGTCGGGGGTGACCTGGATCGCTCCCCGCACCATCCCTTCGGTCGGCAACTCGGTGTCCTGCTTGTCCGCGATGCGCTGCAGCGGGGTGCCGTGCAGACGCAACCCGATCCGGTTGCTGTCCGGCGACACGGTCCACGTGCCCGCCAGCGCACCCGGGTCGGCGAACCAGTCGTGGCGCGGGCCGGGGCTCACCCGCAGCTGTACCTGGCCGCTGGCCGGGAAGGGGTGCACCGCCTCGTCCGCGCCGGAGATCACCCCGTGGCCCTCCCCTACCGCCAGCCGGTCGCCCGCCGCCAGCGGTTCGGGGCCGAGCCCGGACATGGTGTCGGTGGAACGGGACCCCAGGGTGGCCGGTACGTCGAGCCCGCCGCGGATCGCCAGGTAGGTGCGCAGGCCCGACTGGGGCTGGGCCAGGTTGAGCACGTCGCCGTCGTCCAGGTGCACGGGGGTCTCGTAGCCGAGCACCGCGCCCCCGCCGGACTGTTTGGTCAGCATGGCCCGGGCCGGTGCGCCGGTCAGGCAGACGGTGATGGAGCCGTGCGCCCGCACCGAGAACCCGCCCAGCAGGATCTCCACACCGGCGGCGCCGGCGTCGTTGCCCAGCAACCGGTTGCCCAACCGGTAGGCGGACAGGTCAGCGGCCCCGGCGCGCCCGACCCCGTATTCGGCGTAGCCCGGCCGGCCCTCGTCCTGGACCAGCGCCTGGGTGTCGACCGAGACGATCTCGATCGCCCGGGGCATGTCTGGTGCGGTCGGCCTCGTGTGCGTCATCGGTCCTCTCCGGTCTGTGTGTGATCCGCCTCGATCCGGCGGAACGTCACGATGCCGCCGGGGCGCAGCAATGCCGGTGGGTCGGCGCTGCTGTCCCACAGCACCGCATCCGTGCGCCCGATCAGCTGCCAGCCTCCTGGGGAGCTCCGGGGGTAGATCCCGGTGAACTGGGCCGCCAGGCCGACGCTTCCGGCCGGGACGTTGGTCCGGGGCCGGCCGTGGCGCGGCACGCTCAGCCGGGGGTCCCCGCCCACCAGGTAGGCGAATCCCGGGGCGAACCCGGAGAATGCGACCCGCCACGGCGTCCCGGTGTGGGCTGCGATCACCTCCTCGGCGCTCATGCCGGTCAGCCCGGCGACCTCGGCCAGGTCGGGCCCGTCGTAGACCACGTCGACGGTCACCGAAGGCGCCCCGGTTTCCGGGCCTGCCTGGGCGTCGGCACCGGCGGCGAACTCCTGCAACTGCTGACCCAGTTCTTCCAGGTCCGTACTGGGACGCAACCGGATCAGCACCGTCCGCGCCGCCGGGACGATCTCCTCGACCTGGGCCCAGATCCCTTCTGCGGAGACGATTCTCGCTCGCAGGCCGGCGGCCAAAGCCAGTACCGATTCGGTGTCGGCGACCTGGGCCAGCACCGCCTCGTCTCCCATCGGGAGCAGGTCAACCTTGATTCCTGACACGGTTACCGCCCTTTCCTCGTGGTGTGCCGGGTCGCCGGCACGAGCACTGGCTCAGCGGGCCGGCTGTGGTTTACGTGCGGCGGTTCGCTGACCGCCGTGAACGCCCGCACCGCGACTCCCGCCCGCTCCAGTGCCCGCCGGACCGCGCCTGCCATCTGTACCGCTCCCGGCGAGTCGCCGTGCGTGCAGATCGACTCGGCCTGGATGGGCACCTGCCCACCCTCGATACCGGTGATGCTGCCGTGGGTGGCCAACGCGACCACCCGCTCGGCGACCTGGTCGGGGTCGGTCAGCACCGCACCCGGCTCGGTGCGGCTGACCAGCCGGCCGTCCGCGGTGTAGGCACGGTCGGCGAAAGCCTCGGCGACCACCCGAAGTCCACGGTCCCGCGCGATCCGGGCGACCGCCCCGGACCCGGGCCCGAGCAGCGGCAGGGCAGGGTCGTAGGCGCTGATGGCATCGACGAGCGCGACCGCTTGCTGCTCGTGGTCGATCACCGCGTGGTACAGCGCACCGTGCGGTTTCACGTAGGCCACGCGGGTGCCGGCCAACCGGCACATCGCCTCCAGCGCCCCCAGCTGGTAGAGCACGTCCGCGGTCAGGTCCTCCGCACCGACATCGACGAACCGGCGGCCGAACCCGGCCAGGTCCTGATAACTCACCTGTGCGCCGACAGCCACTGCGGCCCGCGCCGCTGCCGCACAGGTGCGCCGCAGCGTCAGTGGGTCGCCGGCATGGAAACCGCAAGCCACGTTGGCACTGGTGACGATGCGCAGCATCGCCTCGTCGTCGCCCAGCCGCCAGGTACCGAAGCTCTCCCCCAGGTCCGCGTTGAGGTCGACCGTCATCCCGGTCTGCCCGGTAGCCTGCACGCCGCACCTCCTCGTCTAGCTGCCCAGGCTAGCGGGGTCACCGGCCCGGCGGGCGGCTGCTGCCCTACCGAATCGAACTACACAACCCGGCATCGCATCGTCAATCGATACCCCTGGGGGTATACTGGTGAGCCGAGAGGAGCACTCATGTCATCGAGCAGCGCCAAGCAGGCATCCCGCAAGCATCGCGTCCTGGTGTTCACCACCCCGACCTGTTCCTGGTGCACCCGGGTCAAGGCCTACCTGCGCCAGCAGCGGGTCCCGTTCCGGGAGATCGACGTCGCCAAGGACCAGAAGGCGGCGAAGGACCTGGTGAGGCGAACCGGACAAATGGGTGTCCCCGTCGTGGAGATCGACGGGCGCCCCATCGTGGGCTTCGACAAGCCCCAGATTGATCGACTGCTCGGCCTGAAGCACGGCTGAGCGCTCATACTGAATTACTGCATCCGCACCATCCGACCACAGAAAGGCCGTTCTCATCATGAGCCAGACCATCCAACCCCTCGGCGCTCGCGTTCTGCTGGAGATCCTCGACGAGGACAGCGTCACCGCCAGCGGACTGGTCATTCCCGACACCGCCAAGGAGAAGCAGCAGCGGGGAGTCGTCGTGGCGGTCGGTGAGGACGAGGACGACCTGATCAAGGTCAGCACCGGCGACACGGTGCTTTTCCCCAAGTACTCCGGCACCGAGATCAGCCTGCAGGGCAAGGAATTCCTGATCATCGATGCGACCGAACTCTTGGCGGTCGTCAAGTCCTGAGTGCGGTCCGGGCGACCCGGCGAGATGCCATCGCTACCCGGCGAGATGAGCCCAGCGGTGGGCGATTCCGGCCCATGGGCCGGAATCGACGATTCGCCCGCTGTCCAGGACGAAGACACGATCGGCCTGCGCCAGTGCGGCAGCCTTGCTGGTGGCACCCAGCACCGTCGTCCCGGCGGCGCGCAGCGCGGTCCACAGCTCGAGCTCGGTGGTGACGTCGAGCGCGGAGGAAACGTCGTCGGCCAGCAGGAGCCCCGCCTCGCAGGCTACGGCGCGGGCCAGTGCCAATCGCTGGACCTGCCCACCGGATAGCCGGGTCCCCCGGTGCCCGACGGCTGAGCCGGGACCACCGGCGTCGCCGATGTCGCGCTCCAGTCGTGCGGTGGCGACGGCCGGGGCCAGCCGGCGAGCTGTATGGTCGAGCTGGATATTGGTCTCGAACGTGCCGGACAACACGCGCGGGACTTGCCCGACCAGGGCCACCCGGCCCGGACGCAATTCGGTAGCGTCCAGCGGTTGCCCGTTCCACTCGATGCGCCCGTGCGTGGCCACCAACCCGGCCAAAGCGCGCAGCAGACTGGACTTTCCGGAGCCCACCTGTCCCACCAGCAAGACCAGCTCACCCGCGCGAATCTCACAGTTGACACCCTCGACACCGACGGTGCCGTCGTCGTGCACCGCGCTGACCTCATGCAGCCGCAGGGTCTGCAAGCGCGCCGGTGCGGTCGGCTGCGGATCGGGGGCCTCGCCGGTGAGCAGGTTGACACCGGCCGGCAACCGCACCAGGCTGCCGCCGCCGGCCAACCGGCTGGTGGCATGCAGCCAGGCGCGGGTGCCAGGGGCCTGGGTGACGATCTCGCCCGACACCTGGCCAAGGTACTCGAAGCTGTGCACGGTGGTAGCCAGCAACAATGCGGTGGCCAGCGGCCACCAACCCATGAGCAGCCCGGCCCACGCGGCCACGAAACCGAGTTGGACCATCAGCAGGGACACGCTCTTGAGCAGCGCTTGCACCCGGTGTTCGCGGATGGCTGCCCCCACCCGGCCCTGGTCCACCACCTGCAGGTGCCGGTACACATCCGGTGTTGCGGCGGCGAGTTTGACCGTGCGCACCGAGTCCAGGGCCGACACGACGGCGCGGCCGAACTGGGCCCGCGCGGCGGATGCCGCCGCGGCCGACCGGCCCGCGACCGACCGGCCCAGTGCGCAGGCAAGCGTCGAGGAGAGCATCACCGCGACCAGCACGGCACCAGCCAGCCAGCTGCCTGCCAGCACGGCGGCAAGAACGCTGGCCGTCAATCCGATGCCGAAGTCGACCCACCGGTCGGCATATTGTGCGTACCGGTCGGAATCCAGCGCTCGCGCAACGACTTCACCTGGTGGCGTCGCGGGAAGCCGCCGTTGGTTGGTCTGACCGACCAGCACGCTGAGCCGGGTCCGCAGCAGGACCTCGATCCACCACCGCGGATAGCAAAACACTGCGATGGACAGGCACAGCGGGCCGATGAGGATACCCGCAGCCATCGCCGACGCCAGTGACCATGGCCCCTGCTGCTGGTCGAGCCGTTGCACGAGGTGGCCCCACAACCAGGCCGTCACGACCCCGTCGCCGCCCAGCACAGTCACGATCGCGAAGAACGCGATGGCGGGCCAACACCAGCGACGGGCAACGTTCAGCGCGTCCCACACAGCCCGCGTGAGGCCCGGTAGCGGCTTGATTCGCGGTTGCGGGGGCGGCCTCGTCATGCGACGTCGTGTGCCCACCCGGGTGTCGCCGCCGTGGGAGGTCTGGGCCTTGCTGCCTGGGCAGCCGACGACGCCCGCTTCTGGTCTGTCGGGCATGCGCGCTGCAGGCAGGTCCCCGGAAGCCCGCAGGAGAGCGTGGAAAGTTCCACCGGCACAAGCGAGCTCGTCCCGCCGGCCGTGCTCGACGACCCGGCCGTGGTCGAGGACCGCGATCTGATGAGCCCGGGCGGTGGTGGACAGCCGATGCGCGACCAGGATTCCGGTGCGTCCGGCGAGCAGCCGGTCCGCCGCGCGCACAACCCTGGACTCGGTGAGTGGGTCCATGCGTGCGGTGGCCTCGTCGAGGACGACGACGCGCACGTCGCGGACCAGCAGCCGGGCGAAGGCGACGAGCCACCTGCTCGCGGGGAACGTCGGCGAACAGGGTGATGTTCTCGGCCAGCGACCCGGCGAGGATCTCGGTGCGCTGGTTGACGACACCGATCGTCGACCGAAGGTCGTGCAGGTTCAGGTCACGGACATCCGCGCCCCCGAGGAAGACCGTTCCCGGGTTCGGTTCGACGCTTCGCACCAGCAGGGAGACCACCGTGGACTTGCCTGACCCGGTGCGGCCCACGAGGGCACAGGTCTGGCCCGCCGGTATCGTGATGTTCACGTTCCGCAGCGCGAAAGTGCCGGTGCCGTAGCTGAAGTCGAGGTCACGGAAGTGCACGTCAAGGTCCCCGGCGGGCACCGCGTCTCCACCGGAGGGCTCGGGCTCCACGGCCAGCATGGCGCGCAGCCGGAACACGGCGCCGAGTCCTCTTTGCAGGTCCGGCAACTGCTGCATCAGGCGGTCCACCTGGGCAACGAACATGCTGGTGGCGGTGAACAAGGTCACCAGTTGGGCGACCGATGCCCGCTCTTGGGTGACCAGGTAGATGCCGGCGACGGTGATCGCGGCCAAGACGGTGCTCAGCAATACGCCGCTGCGCAGCGTGGCAAGGGCCTCCAGCTTCAAGACGCTGGAGAACTTGCGGTGTATGTCAGCGGAAAGCGCTGCGACTGTGCGGATCACGTGTGCCTGACCGAGGCTGGTGCGGATGTCGTCGCGGGCTGCGACCGCTTCTTCCACGGCAGCGGCGTGGGCGCTCCACGCGGCCTCCTCCGCCACCTTGCGCTCGGCGATCAGGGGCAGGATCCGGCGGATGCTCAGCCAGGCCGCTACTGCCGTGACCGGAAGCAGGATCGCGGACGGCCACCAGACGAAGCCAGCAACCACCCAGAGGGGCCCAACACCCAGCACGATGTGCAGCGCCCAGAAGGCAGGGCCACGCAGCAGGGTTCCGACCTCATGGGTGTCGTCGTCGACGCGGTCGAGCACCTCCCCCACGGCCTGCTCGGACAGTTTGCTCAGCGGCTGTGCCAGTGCGGCATCCAGCAGGTCGGCACGCAGCCGGCCCTCGGCCCGGTCCACCACGCCCGCCCAGATCACGTGGGCGAAGACCTTCATGACTACGGCACTCAGCACGACCGATGCGAGCAGCGCTACCGTTGCGGCGGTGGCGTTTTCGGCGAGCAGCCCGGCGATCACGAAGCCGATGGCCCGGCCTGTGGCCGAAAGGAACAGCGCGACACAGACTATCGCTGCCGCAGCGCAGCGCAGCCGTCGCCAGTCCACTGGGGCATGTTCCACGAGGCTTGACCATAGCGGTCGCCACTGACAGTCGCCGCTGATTTTCCGGCGCCAGCCGGCGTGACGCCGAAGCGCTCTTGACGGCACGGTGGTCGGCCTGAGAAGTCGCGGGCAGATCGGCTCAGCACGCTTCGATCCAGCACCGGTGGAATCCCGTCTACTGTCACAGTCGCCGCCACCTAACCGTGTGTGCTCGGTCGCATACGCTGAGCTTTCACTTCCCGTACTCGTGTGCTATACCACCTCTGTGTCGACCACGAAGCGCTCGCGCTGGATCGAGGCCTTCGCAACCGTGGCCGTGGCCTCGCTGGCGGGCCCGCAGGCGGGTGGGGCTGCCCTTTTTCTTGAAGTGGTCAAGGCGGGTACTCGCAGGTTGCGTGACGATGAGCCCTCACGCGAGCTGCGACGGCAGGTCACGAATACTGTCACCGATTGAGCGACAGCGGAGCGCATCTCTGACGCCGACCTCCGGCTAGGGCTGGAGCTCAGTAGTCACCTCATCGAAGAAGCTCGCGTGGACACCACCCGCATTGCTGAACTGAACTTCGATGCCGATGCCGCGTTGCTGAGGCAATCGTGCAGACGGGACGAGACACCGATCGGTACTGGGGGTGCGAGACTCACTACACCGTCGCCGAACAGGCCATCCGCGTGACGGTGCCGCTTCTGGTCGAACGGGTGAAGCGAGACGAGGGCGCGCTCGTAACGGTCGTCGGTGAATTCCACCAGACGAACGACCAGCTTGGCCTGCTCACCAACATGCTGACAGCCGGGGCAACCAGGGCCTGTTACGAAAGTCGTCTGAGCCAGTGGTCGATGCTGGCGATGTGGATGGTGGCGGCGTAGCGGACGGCGAGTTTGTCGTACCGCGTGGCGAAC
>PDWJ01003114.1_pt1 | contig 17050 bp, 16 predicted proteins | sample 1430881 | NCBI WGS metagenome assembly PDWJ01 (sample SAMN01162460, study PRJNA174530) | Oral metagenome, whole genome shotgun sequencing project. | biome: Marine environment; feature: Marine mammal; material: Swab sample of the gingival sulcus; isolation source: swab sample of gingival sulcus...
GGCAGAAACTTATGCTTTTAGAATATTTTATACTTTTATGGGACTATATTTAATATTTACATCAGATGACCCAAGAATAATTTATGATTTTAAATTAACTATTGGTTTAGGATTATTTATACCCCAAATTTCATTTTTTATATTTTTTATAAAAAGTACATTTGAAGTAACAAAATTGTTTTTTACAAATACTTATTATTTCTTTTTAACTGTATATTACAAAACTCTTAGATTAATACATTGGTTTAAAAATATACCTAATAACTTAAAAAACTTTTTTAAGTCTAAGAGTTCATCTTATAAGGAAGAAAATAGTTATTCAGATTATTCTTCATATGAAGAAGATAATAATTCATCATATTCAAGTGATAATTATGAAGAAGAATATACCAAGCAAGAAGAAAAATACTCATACGATGAAAATAACAGCTATACAGAGCAAGAAAACTATGAAAATGACAATTCATACGAGAAAGAGTATAAAAGTTCATATAACAAGACAGAAGAAGATTTAGAAGATAATTCAAATTTAGAAGATAATGAATATGCTAGATTTTATTCGCCAAGTGCTTATGTAGTTTTAGGAGTTAATGTTGATGATGATTTTAAAACAATTAAAAAAGCATATAGAGAATTAATTAGAAAATACCACCCTGATAAAAATCCACAAGATGTAAAGCTATATACAGAAATTTCTCAAAATATTAATAATGCTTATGAGAAATTAAAGAAAATACATTAAAGGAATAGAAATGTTTGGGAAAAATTATAAAGATGAAGATTTTGAAGACATTAAAAAATATGAAGAATATAAAAGAAGAAAAGATGAAGCACTTATAAAAGGTACAGCTAGTTTTTTAGGAAGTTTCATATTGAAATTTTATATCATACTTTCAACTGCTTTTTTACTTTTTAGCATAGTGACAAATTTTTTATATCCTTTTAAGAGTTTAGCTACTTTATGGTTTTTGATTTTTCTTGTTTTTATAGCTTTTTGAGAAATTAAAAGACAATTTAAACTACTTTTAAGTATTCGTTCTATACAATCTTACCCACACTTTGAAAAACAAAGTGGTTAGGTTGAGCAAAAGTTAAGCAAAGCTTTTAAAAGACCATATACTAGGCACTGTTTGAGCTTCCCGCACTCACTGCCACTCTTAAATTTAATCAAATCAGAATTTAATCTTAAGTATAAATTAAACAAGAAAACTTATTTTCCAATATAGTTTTTATTAAGGTTTTTTTTATATTGATTTAGTTAAAATTTCATCCACTAAAAAAGGTGTATCTTTATTGGAGGTATAGCAAAGTTGGTAATGCCCGGGATTGCAAATCCTGTATGCGTCGGTTCGAGTCCGGCTACCTCCTCCATTCTATCATTTACATAAATCCAATATAATCCAAAACAACCCTTAAAATAAGGACTTCTATTAACTTTATAGTCTTATGTAGTTTAATATAAAACAATACAAATTACTCAAAAATGGCATATCAAATGGCATATCGCTAAAACTTCAAGTGGCATATCAAATTTTACTAAGAAATTTTGAAATTTTTTTATTAGTTCTATGTAATACAATGTAGTCTAATGTGGTTCAAAATCCCTAAAATAGGTACTTTCGGCTCAGTTTTGTTTAAATATTTTGATATTAAAATCCTAAAAAACAAAAGGATTTTAGATGGAAAAAAAGCTTTTAAGTGATTTGAAAATCAAAAATGCAAAAATAAAAGAAAAGAATTATCAACTTGGTGACCAAAATGGTTTATACCTTTTGGTTAAAGCAAATGGTAGTAAACTTTGGCAAGTAAGATATGTCTCTCCCTTAACAAAAAAAAGAAATATACTATCCATTGGAAAGTATCCTGAAATAAGTCTATCTCAAGCACGACTAGCGCGCGATAAATATAAAAAGGAGATTGCTAATAGAATTGACCCTCTTGAAACTAAAAGAATAGCTAAACAAAAATTTATTAGAGATACTAAAGGATTATGTGATAACTTAATTGATGAATGGTTAGAAAAAGAGGCTTTAAATACAAAAGCTATTACCCATAAATCAAAATCTAGAATTTTAAATAAAGATGTAAGACCATATTTAAAAAATATGCATATAAAAGATGTAAGTACAGAACATGTAATTGATATTATTGAAAAAAAACAAACTGTAGCCCCTGAAATTGCTTCAAGACTTTTTATGTATTTAGATAACCTCTTTAGATATGCTGTTTTAAAAAAGTATTGTGATAGAAATATCTTAGCTGATGTAAGAAAAAAAGATATTGTTAAAACTAGAGTAGCTAAACATATGCCAAAAATAACAGATATAAATATACTTAAAACACTTGTAAATCAAATTTATAACTATGAAGGAAACCATAACATAAAAAACGCTTTAAAACTAGTTTTACATATTCCTTTAAGAGCAGAAAATTTATGTCATTTAAAATGGAGTCATCTTGATTTGGATAAAAAGATTTTAACAATCCCTAGAGAGAATATGAAACTTAATAATATAAATTTAGATGATTTTACTTTACCTCTTACAAATGAAGTAATAAATATTTTAAAAGAACAAAAAAGTATGCAATGTTATTACTTCAATAAAAACAATTATGTATTTTTAGGTAGAGATAACAATAAAGCTATAAATAAAGAGAGTCCAAATAAAGCTTTATATAAAATGAATTTCAATAATGAAAGAAAAGGCAATAAAATAAGATTACATGGTTTTAGAGGAACATTTAGAAGTTTAATTGATACTTTAGATACAAAAGGAAAATTCTCTTTTGAAGTAAAAGAGAGAGCCTTAGACCACCATGCTAAAAATTTAGTTGTAAGAGCTTATAATCATAAAGCAAATTATCAAGAGCAAATGATTGAACTTATGAATTTTTGGAGTGATTTTATTTGTGGGTTGAGGGAGTGAAGTTATTATTAACTCACTTCTTCTTTGGATAGTCCATATTTTGAAATTAAATCTTCGCATATTGTATTATCAAAAAAATATTTTCTTATCCTATCTATGTGAATCTTTAGCTTGTCATAGTATTTAAAATATGTTTTTTTATTAACGCATTCCCCTCCCGAACACAAACAAAAATTTGCTATTTTTAGCGATTTTGATTTAGGTATACCTAAGTAATGTGATATAAATAAAAAAATTATATGAGTGAATTTCTTATTATAATCTTTTTGTAATTCTATAACTAGTAGGCTCACATATAATTCATCTTTCGTCAGATTATGTTTTATGGGTATTTTTTGTTTTTTGGATGATTGAAGTAATAAAGCTTCAATAAAAATAGCATGATTTAAGGCATTTTTTAACATTACAAATATTTTTTTCTCATCTTTTTTTATAACCATTTGGGTAATAAATCCTAAAGAATGATTACTATGACTAAAAATTAATGAAATTCTTTTTTCATAATTTGTTTCTTTGTTGTTTTCTTCATTGAAATTATTAGAAAAAACATCTAAAAAAATTGAATTAATATTATCATATGATTCTTTCATTTTTTCCTCAAAAGAATCTTTTTCAACATTTAATGAGTTAAAAAAATTTAAACTATAATTTGATAAATCTTTGTAAATAAAATCTTTTGGACTTAAAGGTATGCTATTCTTAAAGTAAGAATTATATTTTTCCATTAATTTTTTATTATGTATTCTAGTATTTTTATCAAAACTAGGAGGTTTTAAATATGTTTTTTTTATAAAATAAGAATCAATAAAAATAAGAACTGCTGAAAAAACATCAAAAAATAAAGGATTTGGAGTTTTTTTTCTATTAAGTAGGTTTTTATATGTATTTAAAAAATTTTTAAAATTAAAATTTCTATACTTTGGTTTTGAAAAATTTATTATCATACAATTAAATATATAATCTTTTATTTGAAAAATTGAATAATAAATCTGTTCTTCTTCTTTTATTTCAAAAGAAGGTATATATCTAGGATTCTTTTTTATTTTAGCATCAATCGCAATTAATTTTTTTATATCTAGTAAAGAAAAAACTTTATAAAAATAATATTCTAATACATTATAGTAATATGCAAAATGTAAATCTTCTCTAAATAAATCACTTAATGTTCCATTATTTATTGTTATTTCTTTTCTTATGTTGATATTGGCTCTTACGATATTTCTATCTATTTTATTATTATTATGGATATCTTGTAATAATAAACAATTCCTTTCCTCTGTTCTTTTCTTTCGAATAATAATTGAATTCAATACTTCTTCTGGTATAAAATTATTAGCTTCTTTATTTTTTTTCATAACTGAATTTAATCGAAAAAATATTAAAGTAGACTTAAAATTAATTATGTGTCCCCCCCCTGTATGATTTTATTTTTTGTCATAATTTCACAAGCGCTTATAAATAACAGTTGTTATTACAAATTTAATAATAGGAGGACTTAATGTCTTTTAACACAAAAATTTTCATTCGTATTAATTCTATTCCAGAATTATTTGGTATTTCAAAGTCTCATTGTTGGAGTTTAATTTCTAAGGGTGAAATAAAATCTTTTAAACCATCAAAAAAAGTGACACTTATACGAGTCAATGATTTAGTTGAATATATTGAAGGTACAAAAAATGAAAATTGAATTTACTTCAATTCTAAACACAGAAGGTTCTTTAAATAAAACTTTCTGTTTAGACAATAATGGTCAAGTAAAGAAAATATCCAATGCTTTTTTATCAAAGGGGACAGCACAGGTTTATCAGGTGAACTCATTAAGTGAGTTTTATTATGTATTAGAAAAATTAGCTTCTAATCAGGCTATTATAATAGGAGTGCCAAATGTATGAAATATACAATATAGTTAAAAAAGGAGAAGAAAACCCTCCTTTTTCAATAGCGAGAACTAATGATTATTTTAAATACCCAAAAGTAAATTTGCTTTTGGGTGATTATGATTATGATGAAAGTATGCCTAATCATATGAAAATAAATACTCCCGAAGAACTATATAATTTTTTATTATTAATTCTTCCAGAAGATTTTAAAAAAGTTGAGTGTTTAATTGGTTATGGTTCAAGTTATGGAATTAAAAATAGTAATGGAGAGGTTGTTAATTCAAGTAATTCTTTTCACGCTTATTGGTTAAATTCCAATGCAACAGAAAAAACTGTTGATAACTTAATAGAATATATTAAAAGAAGTTGTATTTTAAATAATTTATACTATCTTAAAATATTTAAAAATGGTGCTACTAGCCTTAGATATGCTATTGATTTAAGTGTATTAAAATCGGCATTATCAAGACTTTGTTTTGAAGCTAAACCTACTTGTAAAGATGGCTTATACCAAGATAGACCACAAAGTAGGTTTTGGAATATAAATAGTCAAGAGACACTAGACTTATCGAAAGTTTTTTATGATAATCTTCCTGATTGGAAACCTATTTATGAACAACTTAAAATAGATTATAAAGAAGTTATTCAACAAACAAAAGAAAATTATAAAACTTCAAAAATCAATGAACTAGTATCAAAAGATGTAAGTTTAGAAATTGCTACAAATATTGTAAATAAACAAATAGAAAAAGATGTATTATCTGTAAAAACTATAATTTATGAGAATGATACTTCTTATAGTTCTATAATTAATTCACTAAATGCAATAAATAAAAATATTTATATAAAAGACCCTATTGAACCTGAAAAAGGATTGAGTAAGGCAATATTAAATACTAATTTAATATTTAATGCAAGTATCTATAGCTATTTACATGGAGGTAAAAAATATATCTTAGATTTTGAACTAGACGATATTCAAACTATTTTAACTTTTTACAAAGATAATATTGAATTTAAAAAAATCATAAAAGAACTTGTTGTATATCTAGTAACTAATAAAAAAGATATATACTTTGTAGAAGGTGTATCTAACATAATTATATATTTTTTACAAAATAAAGGTACTGCTCAAATATTTAAAGAGTATTATGACAGTTATTATCTTGAGAATAAAGCATTAGAAATTTTAAAAAACTATGCTTTTATACAAAGTACAGGGAAAGTTGGATTTATTGATAAGACTAAAGAAAATTTAGAAATATTTAGTAAACCTGATTTAAAAACTATTTTTGAAAATAAAAAAATTAAAACACTATTTTCAGAAAAATCCGTAAATCCTGTAGATGTTTATATATCTTCTAGCAAAAGAGAGGAGTATCATTCTATAGTTTTTAAAGAAGAATATAAAGTAAAAAAAGGGGAATATAATTTATTTAAAGGATTTCCTTTTAAACCAATAAAAAATATAGATACTAGTTTTTATTGGAATTTTGTAAAAGAAGTTATAGCAAATAATGATGAACTTATTTACGCTCTTATATGCTCTTGGATGGCTAAAACTATTCAAACTCCTTTTTGGAAAGGAACAGCATTAGTAATTACTGGTGAAAAAGGAACAGGTAAAGGAACATTTGTTAAGACTTTTGGTTCTTTATTTGGGAATTATTATATGGAGAGTGCCGATCCAAAAAGAATATTTACATCTTTTAATGTTCATTTACAAAATTGTCTTTTATTGTATGGTAATGAAGCATTTTGGAGTGGTCAAAAAGCAGATGAAAGCAAACTAAAATCTCTTATTACAGATATTGATTTTGTATATGAAGTTAAAGGTTCTATGACTTATAAAGGAGAGAATTATACTCATCTAATTTTAGATTCAAATTCTGACCATGTTGTTTCTGTTACAGCTGATGAAAGAAGGTATATAATTACTAATACTTCATCTAAATATAGAGGAAATTTTGAATTTTTTAAAGAATTTAATAAAAAAATTGAATCAAAAGAATTTAAAGAATCACTAATGTATGACTTGATGTTTTTTGATTATAAACCTTGTGAAAATTATTTATATAAAGCTCCAATAATAAAAGCTGTAATTGACCAATTAATTAATTCTTTTGATTTATATGAACAATGGTGGTTTGAAGTTTTAGAGAATGGAAAATTTAAAGGACAAATTTATTCATTAGATAATGACTTTAGTATTAGAATTTCAAATGAAGCTTTTTATGACAGTTTTAAAAGCTTTTTAAAAGATAATACTAAAAAGAGTTATGATAATTCAGCTGTATTTATGAAATCAATAAAAAAGAGATTTCTTCCAAGTGAATTAATCATAAAAGATACTATTAAAAGTTCTGATGGAAAAAATGCAAAAATTATTGCTTCATTAGATAAATGTAGAAATTATTTTACAGGGAAATATGGTGTTGAAATTAATTCAACAATTAATGAATGGCAAGCTAACCCTATGCCAAATTATATAAAACAAGGAGTATAAAAATGATATATTTATCAGAAACATTATTTGAACAACTCATAGGTTGTAGACTAGAATCATATCTACAGGGATTTATTATATTGAATGATACTTTAAAAGAAAGCCTTCCTCACTATGTGGTAAAAATTAACGAGGAAACTTTTTTATTTATGAATAGATTTGATGAAGTTATAATTTTTCGTCCACCAAGTGCAGATTCCAAATCAAGAGAAAATTTAAAAGATTTGAAAGATTTAGAAAATTTTAAATACCAAGGTTTTAAAGGAAAATTAAATTCAAAGAAATACTACTTTTATAATAAGAAAGAGTCACTTTGTAATTTTAAAGATAAATCAATATATGTAAAAAGAGTTAAAAAATTTTTTGAATTAATATCAACTAAAGGTATAATCGAAAGTCATGACGAAAGATTTTTTTTAAAATGATATTCATTAAAAAAAGAGGGATATAATTCCTCTTTTTTATATAAACTTTAAAATATCCTATATATCCTATACTACCCATACAAAAATATAGGATGTATAAGATATATAGGTTTTTATAAACTTTATTTTAAAAAAATCAATAAAACTCTAAAAGATTTTTTAATTATATATCTATATAAAATAACTTCTTATTATAAAAACTAAACATAGAAATAATTTAATCAAAAAGGAGATTAGATTATGGAATTGTTACCAAAAGATTTAGAAGAGAAAATACCAAAGCTATATGAAACACAAAATATTCCAAGTAATGACAAAATAGTATATGTAAAATATTTTACACCTGATACTAACAGGACATGGTATGGAGTTGAATACTCTAAAGAAGATAAACTATTCTTTGGATATGTGAAAGGCTTATATCCTGAATGGGGATACTTTAGCCTTATAGAATTAAGTGAAATAAAAAGTCCATTAGGACTAACAGTTGAAAGAGATATACACTTTAAACCAACAAAGTTTAAAGATATAAAAGAATTAAATGAATAACAAAATGCCTAAAGGGGGCATTTTGTTGTTAGTTTTATTTAAAGCGTAGGATTTATAGTAAATTATAAGGATAACATTTTATTAAACTAGCCTTAAAAAAATAAAAAACTTAACTATTTATCGAACTAAACACATTCTTAAATCTTCATCAGTTGGTTTAATATATCTCATTGTTGTATTAATATCTGAATGACCTATAAACTCTTTTATAAATTTTGGATTTATTGATTTGCTCATATGGGTTATTAAGCCCACTCTAAAAGAATGAGAGGAATACCTATCTCCTAAAACTTCTTGAATAAAAGAATTTACTTGAGATATAAAAGTAATATCACTTGTGGTTTTTTGGGGATTCCCTTTTGCTTTTATAATATAATCATCTTCTTGATAACTTTCAAATATAAAATTTTTTCTTATCTCTTTAATAGATTTCTTAGAAAAGAAAAGTTTTCTTTCTTTTTTAGTTTTATGGGTAATTATAATCAATTCCTCATTTTTCAAAATTGCTAATATATCTTTTATTTTTAATTGCTTTACTTCATTTAATCTCATCCCTGTATAATAGAGTAAAATAAAAGTCCTTTTTAAATTTTCTTTTGTGTTTGAATTAATACTATTTTTTCCATTGAGATATGTTAATAACTTTTGAAACTCAAATTCGTAAATATTCTCTCTTATTTTAGTAATATTTGTACTTTTCATTTTTCGACCTTATAATTTATCTTATATATAGGGATTTTATATGCTTTAAACTCACAGATTACTGACTTTTCTGAAATAAACCGTATAAAATACTATATTTTATAATTTTTAGAAATATAGTTTATAATTGAGGTCGGAGTTTAATTTATGCGTTTAAATAGTACCTTTGTTACATTAAATAATAGTATTATTAATCAAAAAGAAACTAATAAATCTTTAAATAAGTTATCTAGTGGATTTAAAATTAATAAAGCAAGTGATGATGCATCAGGACTTGCGATTGCTGATAAATTAAGAACACAGGCAACTGGAATAAAACAAAGCATTGATAATGCCAATAGTGCAATAGCCTTATTACAGATTGCTGATAAGTCAATGGACGAGATATCAAATATTTTAGACATAATTAAAGCAAAGCTAATTCAAGCACATACTCGAACAACTTCTCCTGATGGTAGAAAAGCAATAAAAAAAGATATTGAAAAACTTTTGGAGCAAATAGAAAATATATCCAATCAAATAAATTATAATGAAACACCTTTATTAAAACATTCTGGACTGGATTTTCAAATTGGTGAAAAAAATAAAGATATTATTAGTTTAAATGATATAGATATCTCCTTATATAATTTATCAGTTGATAAAGATGAAATAGAATATGAAGAAGCATATACAAGAAATGATTTTTCTATGGCTGTAGGTGAAGAGTATACTTTAAATGATATAATTGATAATAACCAAGAATTAAAAAATATAAAAAGTGCAGATATTATTACTAATGAAATATATCATTTAAGTAGTTTAAGACCTTTAGATTTAAGTGTAAGAATAAATCAAGAAAAGATAGGATACAGTTCATTTAATGAAGGTTTTTATATACCTAAAGATGAAAGTACTAGACAGTTTTTTAGAGAATATGTAGAATTTGTAAAAAATAAGAGCCCTTTTCATTCGCATCAGGTTTCAATTCTTAATAGTACTGAATTAGGAGAATATTATAAGATAGTATTGGGGGGAAACAATAGATGATACTTCTGATCCAATATTAAAAAAAGCACAAACTCTAAATTTTACTACTTTAACATTAGGATATGAGAATCCAATTGGGGTTACAAGAAATCTTACATTGACGAATGTATTAATTGATAAATTCTCCATGCCGGAGTTATTAGCTGAAACTGATAATAATCACTTTTTTAAAGGTAAATTTAAACCTAATTTTCATGATAATGGTCTTGAGTATATAATTTATGAATTTTCTTATAAAAAACCTATTTTAGGAAATTGTGAATCATTAGAAGATTTGAAGAATATACCTATTGATGATTTCACATTTGAGTGTGCAGGAAAATTTCAAGTAACAGTGGATACTTCACTAACTAAACTAAATAATTATAGAGCAGAAGTGGGTTCAACGCAAAATCAGATTGAATCAGCCATGAGAAATTTAATGACTAATTATACAAATATAAAAAATGCAGAAAGTATAATTAGAGATGTTGATTATGCCATAGAGATTGCAAATTTTAATAAACTGAATATAATAACCCAAGCAGGCAGTTATGCTCTTGCTCAGGCAAATAATATTGAAAAAAATATTATTAAACTTTTGTATAGTCCATAAAATAATATTAAAGATACTGTATATTTTTAATTGATTACAATACTAAAACTCCACATCATAGTTTATTTATGAAATCTTTTGTACAATGCTTTTTAAGTACTAAGCTTGAGTATCATGCATATTGAACTGACACAATAATTTTTTACTTTGAAGATATTATTATATAGTTACATCAAGGAGTATTATGTCTAAAATTAATCAAATAGAAAAAGCTTTACAAGAAATTGATGCAACAAAATTTCATAAATTAGTTGATGCCTATTTATCAAAAGCATACGAGTATAAAATTGTTTCTAATGGTACAAAACTAGCTGAGGATAAACCAATAAAGGGAACTCCTGACAGTTATGTAATCTTAGAAAATGGAAATTATATTTTTATAGAATATACAACTCAGAAAACTAATGTTACAAATAAATTCGTAGATGATATAAAAAAATGTTTTAATACCTCAAAAACAAATATTGATATTAATAATATTGAAAAGATAATTTTAGCTTGTAATACTGACTTAAATGTAAGTGAGGTGAAGACATTAAAAGATTTATGTAGTAAAAATAATACTGATTGTCTAATATTATGTAATTCAACAATAGCAAATGAATTATTTAATAAATATTCCAACATTGCAAAAGACTTTCTTAATATAACAGTTGATACAAGACAAATTTTAGATTATGATGATTTTATACAAAACTTTGATTCTAATAAATTTTCAACATCATTAAATATAAATTTAAAAGGTAGAAATGAAGAATATAAAACCTTATATCAGAATATTAATGATTTTCCAATTGTATTAGTTACAGGAAGTGCAGGAGTTGGAAAAACAAAACTATCAATTGAAGTCGTAAAAAGTTATGCAAAAACTAATGATTATAAATTTAAAGCTATCTTAAATCGTGGTGCAGACATATTTGATGATATGATTTCATATTTTAACAATGAAAATAAAAAATATCTTATATTAATTGATGATGTTAATAGAATACACATAGCCCTTGATTATGCACTAAATTATTTTGCTGAAAAAATAAAAAGTGGAGATATTAAAATAATTGCTACAGTAAGAGATTATGCAAAAGATAAAATTATTGATAATATACTTGACAAAGTTAATTTTGCAGAATTTGATTTACAGGCACTCACTGAAGAATCAATTAAAGAAATTATTAAAACAGAATTTAAAATAAATAATACACTATATTTAGATAGAATAAGAGATATATCACAAGGTAACCCTAGATTAGCAATAATGTCTGCTTTAATAGTGAATAAAGAAAATAGCCTTGAGCCATTATATGATGTTACATCAATTTATGATGAATATTTTTCAAATATTCGTAAAGATTTAAATATTTTTGATAATAAAAATCTTCTACTTACAATTGTAATAGTTTCATTTTTTAGAACAATTGACAAAAGTAATAAAGAACATTGCCAACTTATAGAAACTACATTTAACATCTCCATTAATAATTTATGGGAGAATATAGAAATACTAAATAATTTAGAAATTTTTGACTTATATGAAAATGAAGTAGTAAAAATATCTGATCAAATTTTATCTACTTATTTATTTTATAAAATTGTTTTTGTAGATAAAAAAATAGATATAAGACTTTTTTTAAACTCTTTATTTCCAAAATATATACAAAAATTTGTAGATGTATTAAGTCCATTACTTAATACCTTCGATACTAAAATAATAATAAATGTACTTAAACAACCTATTGATGAACTTTGGGAAAAGAATATAAATGATGAATCCTTTATATATAATATGATGGGAGTATTTTGGTATCTTAAACAAACAGATATTCAAAATTATTTTAATAAAAAAATCAATAGCTTAGATACAGAAGTTTTTAAAATAGATAAAATTGATTATTGGACTACTACCAATACAAATGAAATTAAAGATAAGATATTAGATAAATTATCTATTTTTAGGTATGATTCTTTACAATCTATTCAGATTACAATTGAATTAATATTAAAGTATTTTTCCAAAAAACCTAGTTTGGCAACAGAAGTTATAAAAACTATATCCAATAGCTACACTTACCACTATGAAAGTTATCGTTTTGACTATGAAAAAGAATTCATCACTTTAAACACAATATGGGAAAAGTGTGAAAATGGAAAAAATGAATTAATATCAAAATTATTTATTAGAATTTGTGATGATTTACTTAAAATTGAATGTGAAGAACATATATCTAAAAAAAGAACCATTAGTTTTCAACGCTTTAAATTAGCAGAAACAAAAAAGTTAAAACTATTAAGAAATAAAATATTTGAAAAACTATCAATCCTTTATAAAAAAGAAAAATATAAGAATGATATTTTAAAGCTTTTTGAAGAATATCCATCTAAAATAAGTTGGGAGTTTGGAATTTCAAAAGTTGAAAAATGGGATAGTAAAAATATTATTAAGTTTATAAAAAATAATTTTACATCAAAATCATATCAAGAAGTTAAAGTAGTACAAATTATTTTGGAACATTTTAAAAAATATTCATTGATTTTTGATAGTAATTTAGAAGAACAATATACCCATGAATTGTATGATTTAGAAAAAATTTTGATGATAGATGATGTTGATATATCTTTAGAATTTCCAAGAGATAAAGAAGAAAAAACTGATTGGGATAAAATTAGAAATATTCATAAACAAAGATTATATGATTTTGTAAAAACTTATACTCTATCTGATTGGGAAAATCTATTTGAAAAATGTAAAATTATTGAAAAGAAAAATAGGAAGGAGGATTATAAATTTAAAAATAATTTGACAATGTTATTTATATTTTTAGCAGAAAAAAATCCAAATTTATATCTTCAAGTATTAGATAAATACTTAAAATTAGGAAATCTATTTAAACTGAGATTTTATCCAAGTAATCTTTATGAAATTTTAGGTAAAGATGAAACAAAAAAATTTATAAATCAATATACATTTAATCTTAAAGATGATTGTTTATTTAATTTTTATAATTTATTGAAAGAAGAAGATATTGATAAAGATGATGTTAATGAACTTTTAGATTTATATAAAAATACTGATGTATTTTCTGTGCCATATGGTTTAGATTATTTAAAGAAATATCTTAATATAGAAAAAAATATTTTTATTTTAGTTGTTCAAACTTTAGTACAAAGAGCAATAAATGAAAATCCACAATTTTTTCATAGCTTTGATATCTTATTTAATCATGCAAATGAAATTTCAAAAGATATAGAAAAGTATTTTAAAGAAGATATGGGACTAATAAAACAATGTTACTTAATCTCTATGGATAATCATAAACATCATGACCATGATGCAACATATTTAAATAAATTAATAGATTATGATAAGAATTTTTTAACAGTCTATATTGATAAGCTTTTTGAAGGCAAGGAATATTTAACAAAATACGATATTCATCCAAACTTTTCAATTTTATGGGGAAGAGAAGATTTTGAAACAATATTTTTTAATTTAATAGATTTAATTCTTTCCAAGACATCTACAAGAAGATACTTAAGAGAGGGCGATATTTTAGAAGCTTTTTTTGAACTAAATAAAAATAAATCTTCTTTTAAAAACTTAAATTATTGTATAAAAAAATTTATAGATACATTTTCACATAACGAAAATAAAATGACTTTTATATTTGATTATATTTCAACATTAAACGATGATTTTAGAAAACAATATATTTTATACTTCCTGAAAAACAATAAATCTTTTAAGTTGTTTAATAAGCTTTCTTTAGAACCTACTTCAAAGAGTGCAAGTGGGAGTTGGGTACCTGTATATCAAAAAGATATAGATTTTTACAACTCCTTACTTAAAAATATAAATGGCATTGATTTACTAGAACATAGACAAAAAATTGAAAAACAAATATCTTATATAGAGCAAGATATAAAAAGAGAAAAGAAAAGAGATTTTATGTATGACTACTAGTTCTTTATAATAATCTACAAAAATAAAATATATAAAATTTCAAATTATCTTATTATATCTCATGAGTTCAATTTCTAGAATAAAAATCTAAGCTATTAGTAAGTACTAGCTATATTAAAATTATCTTGTAATTTTTGAATATCAGATAAAATAGTTTTATGTACTTTTTCTCCTCTTAGAATTACTTGTTTTTTATCATCTTGAAATTTTTTTGATTTAGTATATTCTTGAATTTTTTTGTACTCCAAAGATTTTTCAAATTCATAAGCTTCTTCTAAAATTTTTGGGTCAATATTTTGTCTTAGGTATTCATCAATGCTCATATTATTTTATTTCCTATTAATTTATAAAATCTTCTTCATTTATATCTTTGTATATTTTACCATTTCTCTATCGAGAAGATTTAAGATTATAGCATTTTTATAGATAGATTTTATAAAAATTCTTATGATTTAAGCTTTTCATTTTTATTGATGAATTATTTAGGTATAATACTCCATAAGAATTTCTAAGGATTTATTATGACTACTTTACAAATAGATACAGATGATAAAAGTAAAATTGATGAACTTATATCTTTTGCTTTTGAAAAGTTTAATTTTAAAATAGAAATAAAAGATGAAAATAAAACTAAAAAAAGAACAATATCTTCTCATCTTGATGATAAATTAAAAAAAGCAAAATCTACAAATACACAAAAAGCTGTAGAATTGAAAAATGCTTTAAATGGTTTAGGTGAATTAATGGATAAGGAAAGTATAAATCTTTCATTAAATCAAGCTAAAGAAGAATATTTCTTAAGTAAAGCAAAATGAGTTTAAAAATATATATAGACACAAATATCTTTTTAGATTCTGTTTTAGATAGAGATGATGGAATATCAAAAGAGATTTTGTATTTTATTCAAGATAAAGGCTTTGAAATAGTTTTAAATGATATATCTATTATAAATATTCATTACTTTGCTAGAAAAGGTTTAGAACCTAAAGGATTAAAAAAGTATATAAATGTCATTTTAGATAATTTTACTATTGTTTCAGCAGATAAACTTTTCTTAAAACAGGCAATAAATTCAGATTTTAAAGACTTTGAAGATGCAGTTCAATATTTTTGTGCTAAAAGTATAGATGCAGATTTAATAATTACAAATGATAAAAAAGGTTTTAAAAACTCTACAATAGATACAATAACTTCAAAAGATTTTTATAATAGTTATATTAACTAAAAAACTACTACCAATAAAAGTATTACGTCTTATTCTAACAAAATTGAATCCTATATTTTCTTTAATTATTTCAAAAAATATAGGTTGTATAAGTAATATAGGTAAATTGCAAGTTTATATAAAAATTTTTATTTTAAATAAAAAATAAATTTGTTAATATTTCATGGTTTTAGATGATTTATATAAGTTCATATTGTATTGATATTTTCGCTAGTAAAATTAATATGGCATATCTTTTGGCATATCGTAATTTTTAGGAAGTGATAAAGCCCTTATTATCGCGGTGTTTCGATACTTTATTCTGAGACAGGCTACCTCCTCCATTCTATCATTTACATAAATTCAATATAATCAAAAATAATCCCTAAAATAAGGACTTCTAGTAACTTTATAGTTTTATGTAGCTATTACAAGAGTTTCTAAAGATGTAAAAATATTCGCGAATTGGCGAGTTTATATAAAAAAATTTTATTTTAAATAAAGAATAAATTCGTTAATATTCCATGCTTTTAGATGATTTATATAAGTGCATATCAATTATCGTGAATAAGTGCGAGTGTGGCGGAATAGGTAGACGCGTGGGACTTAAAATCCCATTCCGGTTTCGGAGTGTGAGTTCGATTCTCACCATTCGCACCATTTAAACAATATTCTTAATACCAAATCCTTATTTTATGGTATCTACAATACTATTTTAAGCTTTATTTATTTTGACAAAGTGTAGTCTATGTGTAACCATTATTCGATTTTAAGCTATATTTAAATTAAATTTCTTGATTTTTAGCGATATTTTTTGTCTTAGTAGATATTTAAAAAGCTTGTATATTAAATACATTTTACATTGTGCTAAATATTAACTAAATTCTTTTACTAGCTTTTTTATAAACTTCCATGTCATCACGCTTACCAATAGCAATAACATAAACACATAAAACATCATTTATTACCTCGTAAACTATTCTAACTTTTTTCTTAGCTACATATACCTTTTTTAAACCGCTAAGATTTATATTAGCTTTGTTCCCTAAAGGTAAGCCCCTTTGTGGGTTTTCTTGTATCTGTTTTAGCTTTTTTAATACTTGAAGTCTTAGGGCATAATCTAAGTCTTTTAAATCATCACTTATTTTCGGGTGTAACTTTATATCATACATACTATAACTTACTTACATCAATATCAAGGTTTTTACTTAATTCTTCCATTGAGATATATTCAGATTTAGGAGTTTTTAATCTCTGTTTAACTACTTTTAAAAT
>PDWJ01003033.1_pt1 | contig 17048 bp, 13 predicted proteins | sample 1430881 | NCBI WGS metagenome assembly PDWJ01 (sample SAMN01162460, study PRJNA174530) | Oral metagenome, whole genome shotgun sequencing project. | biome: Marine environment; feature: Marine mammal; material: Swab sample of the gingival sulcus; isolation source: swab sample of gingival sulcus...
ATTCTGCATGCCGTACTGAATCGTCTCCATCCCGCCGGACTGCTGCAGGGTGTAAAGAATGAGAATGGCGCCAAAGACAATGATGAGTACGCCAATGGCAACGATAATTCCCTGGAGGGACAGGGCCAGGACGTACGTTACGGGCAGTTTCCAGGCGGTGACGGCTGCAAGGGCGCAGACCAGCCAGGCCAGGGGCATGGCACGGGTGGATGGCCAGCGTAAGCCAGCCATGAGCACAAGGGCCAGGGCAATGGGGATAAATGCGATCAAGGCAAGTAATTGAATGGACATATCTTGCTCCTTAAGTTAAAGATTGAAAAAAAAGAATCAGGGTATTCACAAGCAAATCAAATCCCGGCGTCTTCCTTAAATCGTTATGGATATCAGTCATTTAAAATAATATAGGTGACGTTGATCGGACCATGAACGCCCACAACACGCACCAGTTCAATGTCCACAGTACTCGAAGGCCCGGAAATATGAACAAGAAGCGAAGGAAAATTCTCCGGATCTTCATGGTAACGTCCGGCAAGCGCGGCCATGGTCTGGGTCATACGGGGCATAATGGTGCTGCGGCGCAACACAGCAATATGGGTCAGCGGCAGCAAGCCCATCCTTGCCTTGGTTTTGTTCAAATGCCCTGTCAATGTGAAAGTCGCTTATCTCTTTGACCTTGGGATAGATAATTTTTCCACCACCATACTCCCTGATAACCGCCATCAGGCTGTCGGCCAGATCTTCTTTCTCTGTCTCACGAAATTTAATTGCCAGGTTGTTGCATTCATTTTTAAACGCGTCAACCAGCTCGCCATGGGACAGACCTGCCATGAGTTTGTGCTGGGGACCTGCGGACAGATCCAGGGGATCTACATGGTCTGGAATGTTTCCGCGGCCCAGCGCAGAGGAGATATCGTGAAAAAAATCGTGTCTTTTCTGTGTGTTTGACATCATTGGCCTCCCACCTTATTTTTCATTTTGATACGTTTTGAACCAGTCACGGAACTTTTCTTTTTTCATCAGGGGCATATCGCGACATTGCACCCAGTTTTTTAAAATTGGCATGTGACGGGCGTTTTTGATCATATCATCTTTTCCAGCCATCTGTTTCATGGCCCTGGCCGCAGCTTTTGTTCCCATATTGTACAGGTTGGGACGGGACAGCCCCATGCCGGCCATGCCAAAGATGGTTTTTTCTATCTTCGGGGTCATGGCGTCACGGTCTGCGATATTTTCACGGTGTTTTAGCAGCAGCTCGTGCAGGGGAATCTTCACCGGGCAATGATCTGTGCATGCGCCGCATAGTGTGGAGGCATAAGGCAGATCCTTTGCTTTTTCGTAGCCCACAAGAAGGGGGGTGAGTACCGCTCCCATTGGGCCTGGATAGATGGAACCGTAGGCGTGGCCCGTGATATGACGATATACCGGACAGATATTCAAACAGGCGCCGCAGCGGATGCAGCGCAGCATGCTGCGAAACTCGCTGCGCAGGATTTCAGAACGCCCATTGTCTATGATGACAAGATGCAGCTCTTTTGGCCCGTCCATCTCTCCTGGTTTGCGCGGCCCGTTGGTCATGGAAAAATATGAGGTGATCTTGCTGCCGACAGAGCTGCGGATCAGCAGTTCCATCATCAGGCTCAGGGCGTCCAGATCCGGTACCAGACGTTCCATTCCCATCAATACAATCTGGATTTCTGGCAGGGTCGTGACCATCCGGCCATTGCCTTCGTTGGTGACAATAAAGGTGCTGCCGGTATCTGCGACACCAAAATTGCAGCCGGTAATGCCCACGTCCGCATTCAAAAATTTTTTACGAATATACTGACGCGCAAAGCGGGTCATTTCCGCGGGTTCTTCAGAGCCGGTGTAGCCATAACGGGAGAAAATCTGTTGAATGACTGTGCGGTCCAGGTGAAGGGCGGGTACAACGATATGGGATGGGGGATTCCAGTTATCCAGTTGCAGAATAACTTCGGCAAGGTCGGTCTCATTGACCTCAATGCCTTCATCCATAAGCGCGTGGTTCACGTCAATTTCTTCACTGACCATGGTTTTGGCTTTGACAACGGATTTTGCCTGCCTGCGTTTAAAAATATCAACAACATGTCCGCAGGCATCCTTGTCAGTTTTGGCAAAATACACCTTTGCGCCGTTTTTTTCAGCGTTATCGGCAAATTTGTTCAGATAATAGTCAAGGTTCGCAAGAACATGGTCTCGGATTTCCGCCGCTTGTTTGCGAAAGTCCTGCCATGCGTCTACAGCGTCAACCTGTATGGCACGTTTGCCATAAAAAAGGTCCTGGGCTGTTTTAATGGCATTATGCTTAAAGTCATCTGCGATGGAATTTTTGACACGCTCCTTAAAAGAGTGCTCCTGGTCATATAAAATGGCCATGTCATGATCTCCCTGTGTTGATATGTTAACGAGAATTTAAAACCTCAGCAATATGCATGACCTTGATGTCACGAGAGTACCGGCCATGATCGCGCATACGGTTCAGGTAGCCTGCAATATTCATCAGGCAGGCCTGGTCTGCACCACTTACAATGTCTGCGCCGCTGTCCACAATGGTTTGTGCTTTTTCGGCCACAATCTGTTCGGAAATTTCCGACAGCTTCACAGAAAATGTTCCGCCAAAGCCGCAACAGCGATTCGCATGATCCATTTCAATGTATTGCAGGCCTTTTACCTGTTTCAGAAGCTTAAGCGGCGGCTCTGTTACGCCAAGAAGACGGGTTGTATGACAGGATTTATGATAGGTCAGTTTTTTATCAAGTCGTGCGCCGACATCCGTGACGCCCAGAACATCAACAATAAATTCAGTAAACTCGTAGAGTTTTTCTGAAAATTCCCGGGCGCGCGCGGCCCATTGCGGTTCATCTGCCAGACGATTTTCGTACTCATGCTTGATGGCAAAAGCACAAGACCCGGAAAGACTGACAATGGTTTGTGCGTCTTCAAACGCCCTGAGGGTGTTTTTCATGGAAGCCCTAGCCGATTTCACATAACCAGAGTTCATCAGCGGCTGACCGCAGCAGGTTTGTTCTTTGGGCACAACGATCTCACAACCAAGGCGCTCAAGAACCTGAACAGCAGCTTTCCCTACTTCAGGATAAAACATATCAACCATGCACTGGCTAAAGAGATGAATTTTCATCCAATATCCTCCTTGTTTGGTTTAAGAGCCTAGTTTGATAATTGATGAATCCTCTAATTATCAAACAGGCTCTTAAACGTACAGAATCATCATCATTTATGCAAGGTGTCACACTGCTCTTCAGATTCTGCAAAATTCAGAGCAATGTCCCGAAATTTTTCGGTGCAACGGGAAAACACCTCCACGATATCAGGGTCAAAGCTCTTGCCGCTTTCCTCCAGGATGATTTCCACGGCATTTGAATGCGTGAATGGAGGTTTATAGACTCGGCGGCTGATTAGGGCATCATAGACATCAGCAAGCGCCATGATCCGGGCACTTAATGGTATGTTTTTCCCGGATAGTCCTGCAGGATACCCTGTGCCATTCCATTTTTCATGATGAGAATAAGCCATCTCCCTCGCCACATTGAGAAAAGGCACCGCGCCAACTTTTTTCTGAACAGCGCGTATTACTTGAGCGCCATACTCTGTATGGCGTTTCATCTCGGTGAACTCTTCATCGGTAAGCGCTCCTGCTTTTAACAGAATTTCATCACGCACACCCACCTTGCCAATATCATGCAGCGGTGCAGAACGAATAAACAGATTAATTGTTGAAAGGGGTAACTGCGCCGCAAACAGAGCATGTTTACTTAACATTTTAGCAAGCAGTTCAACATACCCTTTGACGCGGTTAATATGTTGTCCTGTCTCTGGATCACGGTACTCTGCCAATGCGGCCATACTTTCAATGGTGGCCTGCTGCGTCACAAGCAACTCTCTGGTGCGTTGCTCGACCAGTTCTTCCAGGTTTTGATTTTGTTCTTTTAGTGTCTTTCTGGCTAAAGCAAGGGAAAGGTGGGTTTTGACCCGTGCCTGTAATTCATTAACATCAAAGGGTTTTTGAATATAATCCACTACGCCGGATTCAAAACATTTTGCCTTTTGTTCCGTTTCTGAAAGCGCTGTGAGCATAAGAACAGGGATATCCCTGGTCCGGTCACTGTTTTTCAAACGACGTAACACCTCTATTCCGTCAATGCCCGGCATCATAATATCCAGCAGAATAAGATCAGGCATGTTCTCTTCCAGATAACGAAGCGCACTCTCGCCATCTAAAGCGACAGAGATGGCATACTGGTCGCCAAGAACGTTTACCAGAACATTGAGATTTAGTTTTGTATCATCTACTGCAAGAATCGAACAGCGCGACAGATCTTCTTCCATTACCATCTCCTCAGCAAGCCTGTTTCATTTCCTTTTGCAACTCGGTCGCCAGGTTAAGCGCCTTTTCAAACTCATAGTTATCAATCAATGAAGACAGTTTTATCATACCGGGATACGCTTTTGATATTTGATCTACTTTCAATAATTGATCCATTGTTTTGCTGCAATCCATTGGTCGACGCAGTTGCAGCGCTTTTGATAATTTATTCATGGCGGCAAGCACGTTCGAGGATAACACGTTTTCATTACTGCGTTTTGTCGTAGTTAACAACGTCTGAACATACGCTGTGAACTGTTCCACGGCAAGGGCCAGATTGCCAATTAACTCATCAATATCACCAAGTTTTTTTTGAGTAATACGTTCTTCCAGCTCAGTGCATATGGTAAACATATGTTCTGCCCCAATAGTGCCCGTCTCGCCACGCATTGTATGGGCAAGCATACGCGCCTCGTCCAATTGTTCTCGTGCCAGTAAATCCGACAATTTTTCTGCGCAATCTGCATAAGAATCAACTGCCGAACGAAGCGCTTGATGAAAAACCGCTTTGTTATGCGCAAAGCGTGGTAAGGCGGCCTCAATGTTCAATACGGATTGAGCCGGTACAGCAGTGGTTGAGGGGAGGGGATCTTTTTCTTCTCCTTCATTTTCCAATGATAACCAATTCTTGAGAACCGCAATCAATTCCTTTACTTCAATCGGTTTCGTCAGATGATCATTCATTCCTGTGGAAAGTATCTCCTTGGATTCTTCGTGGGTCGCATAGGCCGTCATGGCAATGATCGGCAGTTCCTGAAATTGTGGTTGTAGGCGTATCTGCCTTGTTGTGGCAAATCCATCAAGCACCGGCATCTGAATATCCATAAAGATCAGATCAAATTTTCTTTTCTCAAGCAGCTGTAATGCCTGTTCACCATCATCCGCCAACGAAACGGACAAACCGATTTCATTGAGTAATGCCTCGGTGACCTGTTGATTGACCCTGTTATCCTCAACCACCAGAATGTTAGCAGGGGCAAATTTTACCTTTTTGGGTTTGTCAATATTGCTCGTCGTACCATGCAGCAGCAGCTGTAAAGCCTGAATAAGTGAATTGTAACCCACTGGTTTGGAAACAACGACGTTGCGTTCTCCACCGGAAATGACTGCATCGCATTTTTTTCCCTGGGGGGTCAGCATAATGACTGGACCTGTAAACTGTTGCTGGAGTTCATAACCAAACATGTCAGGTAATTCTTCTGCAATGATTAGCAGCGCAAAGTGCTCTGAAGCCAGATGTTCAAGGGCATCGGCCCCATTCTCTGCCACTGTCGGCAAACCTTTGATGGATGCAATATATTCCTGCAGCACCTCACGGCTGTTCTGCTGGGGATCCACGATCAGTATCTGAAGCCCCTCAATGTCCACAGGTGGCGTTTCAGTACGCCCCACTTCAAAGGGAAGCGTGAAGAAAAAACGACTTCCGACGCCTTCATCACTTTCCGCTTCTAACGTACCATCCATTAACTCTATCAGACGACTGGAAATGCTCAACCCCAATCCTGTGCCGCCGTAGCGCCTGGTGATGGAGGCATCTGCCTGGGTAAAGGGGACGAACAATTCATCCAGCTTTTCAGGTTTCATTCCCACACCGGAGTCCTGGACGGCAAAGGTAAGATTTACCCGATTATCGCCGACCGCAACGCTGTTTACCCAGATTTTAACGAATCCCTGTTCAGTGAACTTCGCGGCATTTCCCGCCAGATTGATAAGTACCTGCTCCAGGCGTAACGGGTCACCTTTCAATCGCCTTGGAACGCTGCGATGAAGACCTGCTGTTAATTCCACATCACTGCCATATACTCTCATTTCAGTGACATAAAGAACATTGTCAAGGATATCGCACAGGTTAAAATCGATATTTTCCAGTTCCATCTTGCCGGCTTCAACCTTGGAAAAGTCTAAAATATCATTCAATATACCCAGAAGAGATTTTGCGGCCCGATGGGATTTGGTCAGATAGTCTCGCTGCTGCGCTGTCAAATTTGTGCCAAGGGTAAGATGCGTCATGCCAAGGATGGCATTCATTGGTGTACGAATCTCATGACTCATGTTGGCAAGAAAATCACTTTTTGCCTGATTGGCCTGCAACATTGCCTGTTCAGCCTCTTTACGTATGCTGATATCGATGAAACACTCAAGCAGTTTGCTTTTGCCCTGTATCATCACTTTGCGCACTGTTTTCAGAACGGGTACCGGATTACTTCCCGCACGCAGAATCACCCTGTCAGAGCTGTCAATTTCCTGATTCAAGTCAGAAATGGGGCAACGGTTGAGTTCGGCAGGACAGATGAATTTATGACAGACGTTGCCCGTAATTTTTTCTGCAGATACCCCCAAAACTTCGGCTGCCGCTGGATTGACATGTTCAATCACTTTGGTCTTTTCATCAATAATGACCATGGCCACCGGCATACTCTCCATAAGGGTGCGCTGCACCAGCTCATTCTCCAGCAGTTGCGCTTCTATTTTTTTACGATCGGAAACATCATGGAAAGCAACAACCAGTCCAGCGGGTTGGCCATCTTCAATAATACTTCGACAGGAGACTTCCACCTCGACAAACTGCCCTGCTTTAGTTAAAAAGATTTCCTCGCCGTCGTATCCTTCTCCGTTAACAGCAGCCTGATGAATGGGGCAACAATCCAACTTCTGTTGATTCTTCTGATGGTGATGAAACAGATCATGGGCAAACTGACCAAGCAATTCTTCTTCCGTGTAGCCCAGTAAATGCGTAACTGCCGTATTCACCCACACAATGACTCCTTTTACATCCTGAAGATAAACCCCTTCTGCCAGCGTATTGGTGATCGCGAACAGATTTTCTTTTTCGCGAATCAATGCATTGCTTTGAATGCGTAATTTGAGGAGAAGGACAAAGAACGCTGTCAGCATGATCAGAACACAAATATACCAGAGTAAGTATTCCCAGCGATTCTGCTGGGGAAAAAAATCCCTGGAATAGGAGATCAGATATCCGGTAAATAGATTCTGTACGTTGGATATGGGCAATAAACAGACGGTATAATAGATGTTGCCCACGTTTTTGTTCAGTGTTATATCTTCTTCTTTATCCATGCGCCGTTGCACAGATGGGTCTGTCCGCAGGCGTTTATTCAACGTATTGATATCAGCCGGCAAGGGTTTGGGACTTTCGGGCAGTATGGCATTGATATCCACCTGCAGGTATTTGGGGTGGATATGGGCTTGGGTATAAAGCCACCGCTGTTGTTTAAAAAGGTATTCTTCCGCCCTCTCTTTTTGTAAGATAAAGGCATACTCACGTTCAGGATCCAATTCCTTAAGAGAATCAATAATAGAGCGCGCCGACACTGCCACTTCCACTCCGCCAATGCAAACGCCCTCATAAAAAATAGGAAAGGCGTAACTAAAGGAGGCCCGCATTCGTCCGCCTTCAAACCCCTCGACAACACGATGTTCCTGGATACTTTTTCCAATTACGGGATGCGCTTTGACCAGAGAGTCTCCATACTGTTCCGGCTGATGAAAACGCAGAAAACTTTTGCCGTCATGGGTATAAAACTGCAGCTGCATCAAATTGGCGTTTCGCATTCGCTCATAAACAGGATACAGCATTCGATACAGGTGGCCACGCAGTCTGCCTGTTTCCTTTGGGGATGCATTGATACTGCTGTTAAGTAACGTCTGTACCTCTGGCGTGTTCAGGGAATTATAAAAAAAACTCTCCATGGCAAGGCGGTACATCTGCAGGCTGGAATTAAACCCTGTATCAAGAATCACCTGATATTCGGTAAAATGACTGTTTTCTTTTACCTTCCAGCTTTTATACAAAAGCAAAGTGACCAGCAGACTGATGACAAGATAAACAATAAACAGAGTAATAAAACTTTGCTTGGCCTTGTATTTTTGTATCATCGACAATTATCTTTCTTTGGAATGACGACATCTCCCAGAAGACGGCGAATGATATCGTACTGTTTGTCGGTTGCAGGTACTGCGCCGTTCGCTAATTTATTTCCCCAGGCAGACAACATTTCCCGGTCTTTACCATCCGGTTGAAGTGCGTCAAATGACTTGCGGATTGTTTCAGCCGTTTCAGGATCAACACTGGTACTGTTGCTTACCAGCGCAAAGCCGGGAAAAATATCTGTTTCTTCCAATATTTTCAACCCAAGATGTTCATATTTATGGGCAATTTCCGTTTTTACGCCCCCAATATCAAATTCGGAACGTACGATCGCCAGCGCAACAGCATCATGCCGTCCCAGATAACAATATCGATTTTTTTCAAGATGAGAGCCATATTTTTCAAGAAGTCCATTGACAGACAGATAGCCGCAAGTTGAAAGTGGCTGAGTGAGAGCAACCCTTTTTCCTTTAATTGCGGATAATTGCAATTGATTTTCCGGCAGAGTGATTAAGGAGCAAGTGTAACCGCTCTTTCCCGAAATTTCCCGAAAGGTTACCAGCGGTTCAGCATCAGGATACTTACCTCGTAATTCGACATAGGGTAATGGACCCAGATACGCCAGATCAATACCACCACTTATAAAGTTATCGAGCAAGCAATCATAGTTATCAAAATATTTGAAAACGACTTTTCGTCCTGTTATGTTCTCCAGATATACCCGTAGGGGTTCAAACTGTTTGTATACAGCCTCACGATTTTCCATTGGTAAGGGGGCAAAGTGCAAAACAGGTTGTTCTGTGACCCCGTTATCTGATGTTTCTGCCACTGCAATGCCGAAAAACAAGAGCAACGACAGGCAGCAAAACCAAACATATTTTACCATTTCTATTCTCCAACAATTTGAATATTCTTTTTTTGATATGAAACACCGTTCGAAGACAGAAAGATTAGGCCCATGATCAGAATAAAACCTCCCATCTACTTGTCTTTTAAGTCGCCCCCGGCGTTACGCCAACGGACACATATATCGAATATGCGTCCATTGGCGTGCTCTGATGGCGACTTAAAATCCGGCGCAGCTTTGGGAACTTTAATTCTGACCATGGGCCTTAAGTTCCGAAGTTCCGGTTTCATTTTTGTTGAGGCTGGAGGCGACCTTCCCCAACCATGCGGGTTGATATCTATGCGACATACATATTATTTTTTAAAATTGTACTTAAAAGACTCTCAAACAAGATCAGAGTTGTTTATTGTAGTGCTTGTATCGGCCGCAACCACCGAAAAATTGAGCAGACATACAAATAGGCAGTGCCTTATGCCAAGCAAGGTATAACAAAAGTTGAACAGATACTCAAGCGCCTGGTTGGGGACTTGCCGCATTTCAGGACAAAAAGCAGCCAGGGTTGATCCGCTGGAAGCGTTGCGGGCAAAGTGATATAAATAAGCCGGAGATGAGTTCATCTTTACAAAGCTTTAGCCTGCACTTATATTAAGCCTTACTTAAATTTTAAAACCAGCCTAATACTGGACAAGGAGCTTTCAGGTGAAACAGATCTTAGTACTGGCCTCAACCAATAAAAATAAAACAAAAGAATTAAAGGAAAGGTTGCAAGGCTATCCGGTTGATATAAAAAACCTGTCCGATTTCGGGAGCATCCCCGAGGTGATAGAGGACGGGGAGACCTTTGATGATAATGCCTATAAAAAAGCGTCGTTTACGGCCAGAATTCTGGGATATCCGTCCCTGGCGGACGACTCAGGGCTTTGCGTGGCGGCACTGGATGGCGCACCCGGCGTATATTCAGCCCGTTATGCTGGAGAAGATGCCACGGACCAGGACAATGTGAATAAACTTCTGGCGACCATGAAAAATGAAGAAAACCGCAAAGCCGCCTTTGAATGTGTGATCTCCATTGCGGTTCCCACGGGTGCCGCGTTGACCTATGAAGGCCGCTGCGAAGGGGTACTCACCCGGGAACCTGTGGGAAACAACGGGTTTGGTTATGATCCGCTGTTCTTTTTCCCTGAATTGGATAAAACCTTCGCCCAGTTATCCATGGCGGAGAAGGCACAGGTCAGCCACAGGGGAAAGGCGTTGCAGGAAATCACCCAGGAGATGGACAAGATCCTGGACTGGATAGATATTCAAATGTCCAGGATCAGTACCCAAATGGGCGAAAATTGATCATTTTGACCATGGGCCTTAGTGTTTGTTCGACAGGCTGTTACGTAAAGGAGAAGACAATGGACACATTCAAAACACTGGTAAAATCCAACCGCTCCTGCAGACGGTTTGACAATACGTTTGCCCTGGATACCCAGACCTTGACCGAACTTGTGGAGCTGGCCCGCTATACCGCTTCTGCGGCCAACAACCAGCCCCTGAAATATATTATTTCCAGCACCCGGGAACAAAATGATCAGATATTTTCCTGCCTGGCTTGGGCGGGGTATCTCAAAGACTGGAATGGCCCGGAACCCGGGGAACAGCCCACAGGTTATATTGTGATCCTGGGGGATACCACCATTTCAAATAATTTCTGGTGTGACCACGGCATTGCGGCCCAGACCATACTGCTCGGGGCCCGGGCAAAGGGGCTGGCCGGATGTATGTTTGCCGCCATTAATATCAAAAAACTTAAACGTCTGCTTGGCATCGGTGATCACCTGGAGGTCAAGCTGGTCATCGCACTTGGCAAACCCGTGGAAAAAGCGTGCATTGATGATCTGGATGAGGGTGGCGATATCCGGTACTTCCGAGATGAAAATCAGGTTCACCACGTTCCCAAGCGCAAGCTTGAAGATCTCATTCTGAAAGCCTGGTAACTGGTTATGACCGAAAATTATCAACTGGCCAATAAAGCCAGAAAAGAACTAAAGTTACAAAAACTGCGCCGGGAGATTCTTGTCAGCCATGGTGCCAAAGCCCTTGATATGATCTTGGAGTCCGCCTCCCCTGCCACCTTGATTCAGTCTTTTCCGGATCAGGATCTGTACTACCTGATGTATAAAATCGGGGTCCATGATTTCGTTCCGGTTCTGGCCCTGGCTGCATCCAGCCAGTGGGAGTATATCCTTGATGTGGAGGTCTGGGATGATGACCGGCTCAACACCCATATGATGACCCAGGTGTTTTCCCTGTTGTTTAAAGCCGATCCCCAACGGCTTCTGCGCTGGACCATCATGGAAAAACCTGATTTTGTGGAATATTATCTGTCGCAGAAAATGTCTGTTGTGATCCGGGAACACGATGAACCGCCGCCCGAAGATTTTGACGATTACATCACCCTGGATGATAAATTTTATTTCAGGTTTCCAGGCAGTCCATCTGTGGCAGATGAAGATCCTGACACAGAAATGTTACCCCAGGATGTCCCCCGGGAAGATGATCTGCCCGATGATGCGCCGGAATTAATCGAACAGATGTTAAAAACCCTTGCCGCCATGGACCTGTCGGTTTTTCACGGCCTGCTCCTTGAAACCCTAAGCCTTCTGCCTGCCGAAGCAGAGGAGGAACAGTTCCGGCAAAAAAACATCAGGCTTGCGGAAAAAGGTTTTTTACCGGCCCATGAGGCCGTTGGTATTTACCAGCCGATCCCCGGAAAAAATTTAACCCCCAGACCCGCCCCCCCCCTTACCCTCCATACACTTGATCCAGATATTCCCACGCCACCCATGTTTTTTACCCAGTTTTTAACAGATGACAACCTGTTTGCAAAAGCTTTGGCGCAAATCAATGCCCAAGGGGGGATACCGGACCTTGACAGCGAGCTTGCCGCCCTGATCAACAAGATCATCAGTGCAGACCGAATCAAAATCAAAAACCGGGAATCCATTGAAAAGACCCTTGAAAGAACCATGTCAACCCTAAGCCTGGGCCTTGATATACTTATGGAAGGGGCCAAGGCCGGTGTAGAGATTGCTGGGGATCTGATCAGAACATATTTTCTTGAAGATATTTTCAGAACCGGGGCCCGGGAAGGTGCAAGGCTGCAGGCCATGACGCGCAAATGGCATGAGACAAGCTTTATCAGGGCAAAAAACCTGCCCTTAAGTTTTCTCGGGGAAGGGTATCTGGGCATTATTGGAGGATTGATGGTTCAACGCCCCATGTTTTTTGCCAACTATGCCGACAAGGTCTTGTACCGGAATTTTGTCAGCCTTTCCGACATCAGGGCCACCCAGCGGCAACTGGATGAAATCATTGACCTGGATCAATTTCTCAACCGCCTGGATGCGGACATCTCCACCTTCAGTTATGGCGTGCTCACATATAAAAGCATGATCCTGACCCTGTGGGTCCGGGACCGTTTGGGGCTGAACAGGTCAACCCCATTGAGCCTTGCACCCATTGAAGTTGCGGGATTCAAAGATTTTTTTGCCCAGCTTTTCAGCCCGGATGGGACCATCGGCGACACCCAGGCAAAGGATTTTGGCGTATGGGCAGCCCAGGCATCTGGTATGCCCCAGGCAGATCTACCCACAACGCTGCAGGGCATTTTGTACAGGCTTTTACGGGAACTGGAGTCGGAATATGGCCATATCCGGACCCATAACCTGGATCCGCGATTTATGCCTATGTTTCTTCTGGCAGGACAGGCGCAATAAGTCTTGGAGTCTGTTTGATAACAGGCTCTTATTTCCCAGGTTCAAAACTATATCCCACGGACCTGCGGCTTTTAAAATAGACCGGGGACTTGGGGTTGGGCTCAAAATATTTTCTGAATCTGACAATGAAGTTGTCCACAGTCCTGGTGGAGGTGTCCCTGGCATATCCCCACCCGGCTTTAAGAAGACTTTTCCGGGACAGGGGCTTTCCCTGGTGGGCGATGAAAATGCGAAGCAAGGTGATTTCCTGCTCGGTCAGGACCACTTCACCCGCTGCGCACCTGGCCGTGGATGTCACAAAATCAATGTGGTTTGCCCCAAAAGTATAGGCGGTTCCTTCAAACAAAGAATAGTCTGATTTTTTCTTCTCTTTTCCAGGCTGTCTGTACCACTCTTTGCGTTTTACAAGCCGCTCCACACGCAACAGGAATTCTTCCAGATCAAAAGGTTTGGACAGGTAATCATCCACCCCGTATTTTAATCCCCGGACTTTATCCTGGGTGTCGCCTCTGGCCGATAAAATCAGCACAGGTATTTTTTCATCCTCCCGGCGGATGGTCTGGAGAATGGAAAACCCGTCAATCATGGGCAGCATAATATCCAGAACAATAAGATCAGGATGCCAGGCACGCCATTTTTCAAGACCTTCAATGCCGTCAACAGCCACGTTGGCCTCATATCCCTGAAGGGTGAGGTTCAGCTTGAGCCCTTCGGCAATATGGGATTCATCCTCTATAATCAGAATACGTTTTTTTTCAGCCGTTTCCATAACGCTTTATCTCTAACACCGGCAATGCTTGCCCTTGGGATAGTAATGGTGAATTTGGCGCCTTTTCCCTTACCTTCACTGGAAACAGAGACACGCCAGCCGTGAATGGCAGCAATACTTGATACAAGATACAACCCAAGACCGGAGCCTGTATTTGCCTGGTTACTATTCCTGTCCCCCTGATAAAATTTTCGAAAAATCTTTTTTGCATCTGCTTTATCCACACCAATACCGTTATCAATAAAGTCTATGGTCACTTTCTGCAAGTAACTTTTAAATAAAATGGTCAGACTCGGTGTGGCTGATTCATTGTAACGCAGGGCATTTGAAAAAATATTGGTCAGCAGAATATCCAATAAAAAGGCGTTGACCGGATACTCGAATTTTCTGCCTGATGGATTTTCGATCTTTATGTCAAGGTTCCTGAACAGGGATGCATTTTTCCGGCAGAAATGGGTTAAAACCACCACAAGGCTCTCCCGGGTCACCTTTGATCCGAAATTCTGGCTCTCTATACGTGCCAGATTAAGAATCCGGTCTATGTTCTCTGTGAGCCGGTCAATATCCTTGAGCATATCCGTACTGTATTTTTTTACATCCCCAGGGTCCATGGGATGACGAATAAAAGTTTCAAGATAAAGACGAAGGGAGGTGACAGGAGTTTTCAGTTCGTGGGTAAAATTATAAATAAAATTATGCTGGAGCCGGAACAGGTTCACGGTTTTCTGGTAATAGAAAAAGGCTAAAAAAATGCCAGTCAGAACCACGAAGATCAAAAGACTTAAAACAAGTATCGTCATACCTGTTTTGGAGGGAAAAATGACCTGGGGCGCAATATTGAACTTGAGCATCACCACCTCAAGGGCAGAACGGATCTCCATATAAAGGCTGACCGTGAGGACCAGAAAGGTGGCCAGGGCAAAAATGGAACAGGCAAAAATAAACACCGGGTGGAGATACCACCGAGAGGGGTTCAGAATTTGCATTGATCAATATTTCTCAGTATAGGATGCACCTTTTACAACTTTTGCGCAAAGCAAAAACACTCTATTTTTTTATTTCATTATCAAGAATCCTGTTAGGATGCCACCTAAATAAAAGTTCTTTTTTCTCTTTTTAAGCTCAGAAACCGAAGCTTTTTCAAAAAGCCCAAGAGTTTTCCTTGCCGCTTGTATTTCATCAAAAAATGACAAAAGAAACCACCTTATACCAATGCTTTAATTGTTGTAAATCCACCACTTCCATATCCTTCTAAAACCTCGCTGCTGCTTTTTATAATTGTCTGCCTGAACTCAACACCACAAAATCCGGCAAGATCCAAAAGCTCTCGTACTTCTGGGACAAGAATAAAACACAGCATCCCTGTAAAAAGGATTTTCTTTCTCTTTTTTCTATTGTGTTTTTTCCATATCAGCTCTTTCAATTTCCTTAAACCCTGCTCTTCAAGATTTTCAGAACCAAAGCTTGTAAATACAGTAACCCCAGGAAGGCTTATCTTACCGTCAGCATTACCTGAAGCAGCAGACAATGAATCTGCTTTGCAAAAAACTAACCGGACATCACTGATGTATGTAGACAATTCTATGAATATTGGTAAAAATCTCATAGCCAAAAAATTTTTTCAAGGAGAGGATCATTTACTGATATTCTTTTTTAATATTTTGCTATAAATGTATTAAACCTGAGTTATCGGCATAAAAATTGCCTTTTAGAATATAATATATTGATATTTCAATATAAAATTTATATAGTGGCGTTGAAAAATATTCACTTCGAAGGTGAAGACCGATGCCGGCCACTATTTATATTCAATTGCTTTATGGTCATTCAACCTTTATAATGTGTCAGATTTAAACAAATTGGCCTTATGCTGGATATCAAGCACGGGATTGATTTTAATGCTTTTGTTTTTCCCCCTGTGGTGAACCGCCGGCCGGCATTGCGCTTTTGTCCGCCGCATTAAAGGAAAACGGTATTGACTGCAAATGTGATGATGCCAAAGGCCTTGTGACCCATGAATTTTACCATGGAGACCTCTCCTTATATCTTATTTTGAACACCCCTTGGGCTGGATCCGCCGCAATGTAACGTCCTTTATTGATAAAGAATTTAAAAAACAGCTGGGGGTAGGGTCCAGATTCAGGAAAAATCCGGCTTTTTTTTCATCCAACCATGCCATGTTTTTTAATTTAAGAAAGGGTTTCCCATGACCACATGCCATGTTTTTTCCACAGGCAATGAGGTGCTGTTTGGCGATATTGTAGACACCAACAGCGCATTTTTATGCCGGCAGCTTAAACGTTCAGGTGTAACCGTCATCAAGACAAGTGCTGTGCGCGATGACATGACAGCGCTTGTCAGCGAGATAAAAAGCATTGCATCCGCCGCAGATGTCTGTGTGATGACCGGCGGCCTTGGACCCACGTCTGATGATTTAACCGCCCAGGCCTTGGCTAAGGCTGCCGGGGTGAATATTAAGTTGGATAGCCCAGCCTTAAATTCCATGAAAAAGTATTTTGATAAACGTCAATTAACGCTTACATCAGCCAATGAAAAACAAGCCATGCTGCCTGAAGGCGCAAGGTTTATGGAAAATCGTCACGGCACTGCTCCGGGGTTTTCCATGACCATCGGCAATTGCCGTTTTTTTTGTATGCCTGGTGTGTCCAAAGAAATGAAGCAGATGTTTGAATTGAACGTCAGACCCCAGTTAAATGAAATCACCGGGCATGCCGGTGAAATCCAGGTTATCAGCCTGATGGTGTTCGATATGCCTGAATCCAGGGTAGAAAAGGCGCTTTCCGGTTTCAGTGTGCAGTTTCCCGGGATTCATCTGGGGTTCCGGCTCAGATTTCCCATGGTTGAGGTGAAGCTATCCCGGCTCAAAGGGGTGATGTCCCATTCCCCAAAGGATCTGGACGGTGCCGCAGAGATGACCCAGGCAAAACAGTGGGTGATGGAAAGGATTGGTCCAAAGGTCATTTCAGACCAGGGCCTGACCCTGGCCCAGGAAGTGGGGCGGCTTCTGACATTGCGTGGGCAGACACTTAGTGTGGCTGAATCCTGCACCGGTGGACTGATTGCCCACCTAGTAACGGATGTGGCCGGTGCGTCGGATTATTTTTTATTTTCAGCCACCACCTATGCCAATTCAGCCAAAGAAGCCATTCTTAACGTATCTCGTAACACCTTGGAAACTAAAGGAGCGGTGGATGAAACCACTGCCCTTGAAATGGCAATTGGCGTCAGAACAGCCGGCAGATCAGACTGGGCTGTTTCTACAACGGGCATTGCAGGCCCAAGTGGCGGGACCGACGCCAAGCCTGTGGGAACCGTATGCATTGGGGTCGCAGGCCCGCTGGGATCCCATTCCCAAA
>PDWJ01002926.1_pt1 | contig 17045 bp, 10 predicted proteins | sample 1430881 | NCBI WGS metagenome assembly PDWJ01 (sample SAMN01162460, study PRJNA174530) | Oral metagenome, whole genome shotgun sequencing project. | biome: Marine environment; feature: Marine mammal; material: Swab sample of the gingival sulcus; isolation source: swab sample of gingival sulcus...
GCTTCAGGGATTTCTCCAGGAAATACAAGGGGGCCTGGCAGCTGGATCTCTTTCAGGCTATGGCCGATTTTCATGAATTCAATATAATCTTTGCAATTGGCCGTCCGTCTAATACCGTCCCGGCCCATGACAAATGGTGCGCTGCGGCCCATGCCTACCCCCACAGTATCCAAACCGAGGGTCAAACTATATTCTGGGTTTCTGGCTTTGAATTCAACGTGGTTGCCCGCTGAGGTCAGGGCCTGATCAATGGTCTCTTCAGTGAAGCGGACAATCTGATCATCCACATAGAGCCCGCGGGATTTCGCCATTTCAAGTAGATTGGGATTACCGATCCACATGCCGGTTTCGCACAGGATTCGGATCGTTGCCTGGTGGATATCCTTGATTTGTCCATTGGTTAATGGGGGCTGGTGGACAAAATTTTGGTCGGCGTCACGCTGGGTCAATGTGTGTCTCCAATGTTAAATGGGTCATCCGGTTTTATGGTGTGTTTATCATTTTACGGGTGGTATGGCGGTGGCGCCGAGTACCGGTTTAAATCGGCCTCCAACCCGGTAAATTCTGCCGGGATAGGTCATACGGCAATGGGTCACCACCTGTTTGCCTTCCCAGGTTTGTCGGTGCAAAAAAAGACAAGGGTCATTTGCTTTGATTTTCAAAAGCTGCTGGGTTTTGCGATCTGGCAGTCCAGCTTCAATAATATGTTCAATGTCAGATACTGGGGCCACCGACATTAGGTATTTGGATGGGGTGGTTGTGGTGAAATCCTGGGACAGATAGTCTGGTGCAAATACCGGGTTCACAAAACGGTCTGCAAGCATCACCGGCTTTCCGTTACTTTTATGGACAATGGTGGAGTGAAAGATTCGGGCACCTTGGGGAAGATCCATTTCCGAGGCAAGTTCCGGGAATGCGGTTTCTTCCTGGAGCAGGTGAATTTCACTGGAATAGCGTCCGCCCCACTCTTTGATTTCATCGTCAATACTTCGGAGTTCAAACAGGGTGGCCACAGGTTTAGGATGGGCCACATAAGTGCCCACACCCTGTATGCGCACCAGTCGGTGGCTTTCGGACAATTCCCTCAGGGCCCGGTTCACCGTCATCCGTGACACGTTTAAGGTCTTGACCAACTGGTTCTCCGACGGGATTTTAGTGTCCGGTGGCCATTGTCCAGAATTGATCTTTTCCAGAATATAGGATTTGACCTGTTGGTACAGGGCTCTGGGGGTATGGGTGGAAATACTCATATGGCTCCTGAATTGAATCTGGCGTTACTCAGTATAACGGCCACGGGCCGACCTGGTCTTTCACCGAGGTTTGCCCACAACAAATATCGAAAGAACCGAATGCGTTTGCATCGGACTTTCATATAACTGCCCTGATAATGAAATCCGTATGCCAAGTCAATGGAAATTTGTCTTTGCCCATTTTTTTAAACTGGAAATTTGATATACGCCTCAATTTCAAAATTCTTTATTCCCACGTCAGCGACCGCCCTTATATCAAATTCCCCTTGGGGCTAATATAAATTTGACTTCCACAAAATTGTTGTGGTAGAGTTTAAATTTATTAATCACTTCAATTCAATTTTCTCTTGGGCCCCCTGTCATTGATGGTTCGCCGCTATGGGGAAATTTTACATTTTTCACACACATACTTTTTTGAGAGTAATATGAAAGTAAGTATCTACGTAAAAATTTTTTTTGTCATCATCGTCCTGGGTCTTACAGGCGTGAGTGTTGGCATCGTCTATTCCTGGATCACAAGCAACAGACTTGTTGAACAACAGATTGATGAAAGGATCGCCGTTCTGCACAATGAGATAACTGCGCAGATCAACAAAAAAAAGGATATCGGTTTGACCAATGCCATCGGATTTGCAGCCAACCATGAAATTCAAGGTGCGCTCCTGCATGAAGACAGGGCGTTGGCACATGAAGTAATTGGTGTAATTGGGAGCCTTTATAAGAAAAATTCAAATTTCCAGAACATAAAACTTCATCTGCACAACAATGATCTCAAGTCTTTCGTCAGGAGTTGGAATCGTACAACGTATGGAGACGATTTAAAAGGGGTTCGGCACAGTCTGGAATATGTTGCAAAGAACAAAAAAGGATGGTCCGGGTTCGAGGCAGGGTATGTGGGGCTTACAATTCGAGGGATTGTCCCTGTTTCAGCAAAGGGAAAATATATAGGCACCCTGGAGTTTATTCAAGGGGTTGGCAGCGTTAACCGCGATTTCAAAAAGGCGGGTAAACACTATATACTACTGGCCAACGAGCAACTGGCATCCCTGTCCCCCGCCCTTGGTAAAAATGTAAAAATAGACCGCTATTATGTTTCCAACAAGAAATGGTTTACTGAGGAAACCGTAAAATTTGCCCAGACACTTGATTATCACACCCTGCTTGAACAAGGGCACCTGATAACTGACACTCACTTTGTCACATTTAAACCCGTCCTGGATTTCCAGAATAAGCAGGTGGGCATTCATGTCATTGGTGAAAATATAGAACTTCTGAACTCTCGCCTTGCTGTCGCGAAAAAAATATCTTACTCCTACCTGACTTTGATTATCATTCTCATGGCTGTGGTTCTTGTGTGTATGATGCTGTCGATTCACTGGATGGTGCTGAAACCGTTGACAATTTTTAGAAACGGGTTAACTGACTTTTTTGGATTTTTAAACAGAGAAAAGAAAGATGCGGCACCGATACAGATATCTTCACGCGATGAAATAGGTGACATGGCATCGGTCATTAATGAAAACATGGTGAAAACAAAAAAACTTTTTCTCCATGATAGCAATATTGCCGAACAGAATATTCAAACCCTCGCAGAAGTGGAGGCGGTTGTGAAACAGGTTCAGAGTGGATTTTACCACCTGCAACTGGAAACCTATACGGAGCAGGAAAATTTTACCCTGCTTGTGGATAACTTGAATCTTCTGCTGTCAAGCACCCGTGAGCAATTTGAGAATATATCCAACGCGATTCTGTCATTTTCAGAATCAAATTTCACAATACAGCTTGAAGTGGGGCATGCGTCAGGTAGCATGGGCGGGGTTATCTCCTCCATAAACACCTTGGGGATATCCATTTCTGAGTTGATGTCCTTTATCTTCAATATCGGTGAAAAACTGGAAAAAGGCGCGGATATGCTGAACAAGGTATCAGATGAACTTCAGGACGTGTCCACAAAGCAGTCTGAAGCAATTACCGATTCCATTGCATCGATCCGGGAAATATCTTCTTACATCGAAACAAATAATGGAAAAGTGGCGTCTCTGCTTGAAGAAACAAGTCTGATGAGAAATGTTATCAACACCATAACCGATATCGCCGAACAAACAGACCTATTGGCTTTGAATGCCACCATTGAAGCGGCCCGAGCAGGAGAGCATGGTAAAGGATTTGCCGTTGTATCACAAGAAGTTAAAGCCCTTTCCTTTCAGACCAAGCAGGCCTTGGTTGAAATAAACAATACGATCAATTCTGTTGTCAATGTTGTCAATCAGGTTGCAGAGGGATCAAACGAGCAGTTGAAAATGATGTCAGCACTTTCCCATGCATCTGAGGAAGTAGGCCGAATGAATGAAATGAATAACTCTGCAAGTGAAAAGGTGAGCAGATACTCCGAAGAGATTCAGTTTGAAATTGATAGCCTGGTGGCAACTGCACAGCGGGCAAAAACCCTGCGGCGCCCCATGGATCAAATTTGTGATATGGAGTTTGTTTTTGAAATCGCAGCGCTTAAACTTGAAATGATAAACTATACCTGCGCTCTCACAGAAGCCGCTTCGGCGAAGACGGTATCGGATATTGAGGAAAAACAGTCTCCTTTCAGTCGGTGGATTACAAAAAGTTCTAAGCGAAGTTTTACAGATACTGATGCCTGGCAAAAAACGGTGCATTTCAACAATCAACTTCAGGACAAAATAAACACATTGATTGAACTCAGCAAAAATTATGAAAAGGATTTTAATGATGTCATTGGAATGATCATGGAAGTTGAGGCCATTCAGAATCAGCTTTTTGACTCCGTTGACCGTATCAAAACAGAGGAGTGCGCAAAACGGGTGAAGGCGTAACCCCTTTTTTGAAACGTAAATTCGGGTCGGGCCGTGAAAACCAATTGATATTTAAAGGATATTCCCATATTCCACCCTTTTAAAAGGGCCGATGTTGAATAGGGGCGGTTCGCGAACCGCCCCTACGCCCATACCCTTGACATTTGTGCCGTCCTATGGATGATATATCATATGATTGATCGGGTGCTATCAATGGTGCCACCGGTACACCAGTAGATTCAGCAGGAGAAATCCATTGGACAAGCAACGGCACAACATTCCTACCCCAAAACGGCGCCTGAATCCTAGTGTGTGCCTGGTCCAGCCGCATCCCATATTGGATCCATATGTCAGCATGCCCAATCATACACACGCCATTATCATCATCACCGACGCGGGGCAATGCCGTAGGGGCGGTTCGCGAACCGCCCGTGTTCGATGGGACCACATCGTCCGCAATGAACCCGAATTACACCGTATTCGGGAATATATTCAGAATAATCCTGGGCAATGGGAACGGGATTCATTGAATGCAGACACGGGCGGTTCACGAACCGCCCCTACGCCCATGCCCAAACACATCGGGCAACGCCCCAACCGTCGATCCATCCGGTTGCAGGGATATGATTATTCCCAGGCGGGTGCCTATTTTGTCACCATTTGCACCCACAACCGGGAATGCCTGTTCGGGGAAATCATAAATGGTGACATGCGGTTGAACGACGTGGGGCGGATTGTTGCAGATTCATGGCAATGGCTGGCAGAACAATATGATCATGTTTTGTTGGATCAATATGTCATCATGCCCAATCATACACACGGCATTATTATCATCACCGACGCGGGGCAATGCCGTAGGGGCGGTTCGCGAACCGCCCGTGTTCGAACCACCCCGAAAACCGGCCATCGGCACCCCACCCCATCGTCACCCCCCAAACCCATAGGTAGATTAATCGGCGCATTCAAAACAGTATCCACCAAACGTATGAATGCATTGCGTGCAACCGCGGGCAAAAAATTATGGCAACGCAATTATTGGGACCACATCGTCCGCAATGAACCCGAATTACAACGTATTCGGGAATATATTCAGAATAATCCTGGGCAATGGGAACGGGATTCATTGAATGCAGACACGGGCGGTTCACGAACCGCCCCTACAGCACCACCAAAATTGTGGGAGGAGATTGAATGAGACACCATTTTTCACTGGCATATTATGCTGCGGCCGGTCTTGAAATGCCAACATTGGGCCAGGGCATCCAAAATTTCACAGATACTGGGGGAAGGGTATCTGTCCATGCCAAAACCGGCAATCAATTGTTTGATGAAAAACAGATCAATGCCTTTGTGAATCATTGTATGACGGTGGATATCATTATCATCTCCCTTCACGGCGGACGTGAATCCTGTCCCGCATTTGATGCCCTGGAGACCCGGATGGCACAATGTCGGGAGTCTGGTGAACCTCTGCCATGGCTCCATGTCCAGCCCACCGGGGGAGATGAAGATGCCCTGGAGACAGCCAGGCAGTATTCCACCCATTTTGGCACTTCGGCCTGGGATACAGTTTACGAGTATATTCGGCACGGTGGCACGGTGAATTTTACCGGTTTATTGTCTTTTCTGGAGTCTGAATTGTTCCATTTGGACCGTGAGGTGCCTGCCCCCACAGCATTGCCCCACGAAGGCATTTATCATCCAGATATAGAGGGAATCCCTGAATTTGAAGAATACCTGGCTCAGCGGGTGAATCCAGATAATCCCACGGTGGGCCTGTGGTTCAACCACGCATACTGGCTCAACAATAATCTGGAATACATTGATGCCATGATCCGGGCGGTGGAAGACCGGGGCGCCAACATCATCCCGATATTCCATATGCGATTCAAGGATGCCACCATTGGCAATAAAGGGGCGGAGTATGCCGTCCGTAAGTTTTTCATGAAAGATGGAACATCCATCATAGATGTATTGATCAGCCCCAACATGTTTTCCCTGACCCTGATGGATCCCACCTGCAAGGACCTGTTTGCCGATCTCGGTGTCCCAGTAATCCAGGCCATGATGACCCTGCAACCCTATGAAAGCTGGAACGCCGAAGTCCAGGGCATGACCACCATGGAGGTCAGTTTTTCAGCGGCCCAGCCCGAATTTGACGGCAACCTGATTACCGTGCCCGTGTCCAGCCGTGAACAGGATACAACCGATCCGCTCACCGGGGCCCTGATTACCCGATATGTCCCCATTCCAGATCGGATCGACCAGATGGTGAACCTGGCCCTGAACTGGGGCCGCCTCAAAAGAACGCCCAATGCACAAAAGAAGGTGGCCATTATTTTCCATCATTATCCCCCAAGAAATGACCGCATTGGCTGTGCCGCCGGACTAGACAGTTTTGCCAGTGTCACCCACTTGCTGAAAGCGATGAAGGAAAACGGGTATGGGGTTGAAACATTCTATGATGGAGACGATGAGCTGGCCCACGAGATCTTGTCTAAAATGACCTGCGACCAGCGTTGGCTTTTGCCGGAACAGATGCATGAACGGGCGGCCGCTCTGGCCGGCCCTGAAGAGTATCTGCCCTGGCATGAAGGGTTACCTGAATCTATCCGGGAAAAACAAACCCAGGACTGGGGAGAGATGCCAGGCGACCTGTTCGTTCATGAGCAGGAGATGGTTTTTCCCGGAACCCTGAACGGCAATATATTTATCACAGTACAGCCGCCCCGGGGATATCTGGAAAACATTGATAAGATGTACCATGACATGTATTTAAGTCCTCCCCACCACTATCTGGCCCAGTACCGCTTTATAAAGCATGTGTTCAAGGCCGATGCCGTGATCCACGTGGGCAAACACGGCTCTTTGGAGTGGCTGCCCGGAAAGGCCCTGGGACTTTCTAAATGGTGTTATCCAGACCTGTCGATCATGGATCTGCCCAATATCTATCCATACATTATCAATGATCCCAGTGAAGGCACCCAGGCCAAGCGCAGAAGTTATTGTTGCATTGTTGATCATCTGACACCGGTGTTTACTAATGCGGACCTGTATGAATCCCTGGCCGATGTGGACAACCATGTCAAATCCTACCAGGACGCCAAACGGGAAGATCCAGGCAAACTGGCGGTGCTTCAACCCATGATCTGGGAGGCGGTGGTCCAGGCCAATCTGGACACAGACCTCGACATCACTCAAGACGCGGCCTTCAAAGATTTTGATGGATTTTTGGAAAAACTGCATCGCTATTTAGGGGAGTTGTCAGATACCATGATCAATGACGGCCTGCACACCCTGGGGCAGGTCCCAGGCGGCCAGCGGCTGGTGGAATTTCTGGTCCAGCTGACCCGGGTGGCCAATGGGGATATTCCCTCCCTGCGGGACAGTCTGGTCAGATCCCTGGGGTATGAGTATGATCATCTCCTGGACAATCGGGGAAAGGTGGTGGACGCCGATACCGGGTTAACTGGAAATATGCTCATTGCCCAGGCCCACACCCTTGCCCTGGCGCTGATTGAAAAGATGGCAGATGCCAACTTTGATTCAACCCAGGATGCCTTGATGACGGGGGTCACAGCGGTGGTGTCAAATCCCCATCCAGATACCATGGAAGTCCTTGGCTATCTGGCTGCTGCTGTTGTACCGAACATACGCAAAACCACCGAGGAGATGGATGCCGTATTGGCAGCCCTGGACGGCGGGTTTGTCCGACCGGGACCTTCGGGGGCCCCCACCCGGGGACAGGCCGACATTCTGCCCACCGGCCGAAATTTTTATTCGGTGGATCCCAATAAAATTCCAACTCCGGCCGCCTGGACGGTGGGGCAGCGACTGGGCGACGCGCTACTACAGCGCTATCTGGATGAAACCGGGGGCTATCCCAGAAGTGTGGGGATTTTGGTCTATGGCGGCCCCACCATGCGATCCGGCGGCGATGATGTGGCTGAAATTCTTTACCTGATGGGGGTCAAACCGATCTGGCATCCCACCAACGGCACGGTAAAGGGGCTTGAAATCATTCCCCAAAAGGAATTGGGTCGGCCGAGGATCGATGTCCTGCCCCGGATTTCGGGTTTTTTCAGGGACTCCTTTCCGTTGCTGGTGCAGCGGATTGACGAGGCCGTGGCCATGGTGGCCACCTTGGATGACCCCATAGACACCAATATGATCCGCCGGCATGTGATCCGTGACATGAAACAGTTCAAGATGGATGGGCTGGATGAAAAAGAGGCGTTTAGAGAGGCGTCGTTCAGGGTCTTTGGATGTCCGCCGGGAACCTATGGCGCCGGGGTGTCAGAACTTGTGGAATCTAAAAATTGGGAAACCCAGGATGATCTGGGCAACAATTATATCCGCTATTCCAGTCATGCCTATGGCAAAGGCAGCTATGGCAAGCAAAAACCCAAGGTCTTCAGGAGGCTGTTATCCCGAATGGATGTGACTGTGAAAAACGAAGATTCCAGGGAATATGACATGATGTCCTGCACCGATTACTACAACTATTATGGGGGACTCATTGTGGCGGGTAAAACCGTAACGGGCAAATATCCATTGTCGCTGATGGGGGATTCCGCCGATCCAAAACGGGTAAAAATGCGCACCACCGCAGAAGAGGCCAAGCATGTGCTGCGGTCCCGGCTTACAAATCCCAAATGGATACAAGGCATGATGCGCCATGGCTACAAAGGGGCCGGAGATATCTCCCATATGATGGATGTGGCCTTAGGATGGGATGCCACTGCCGAAGTAATGGACGACTGGATGTATGATCAGATGGCCCGGGCCTATGTGCTCGATCCAGCGGTCAAAGAATGGATGGAACAGGTCAATCCCTACGCCCGCCAGAATATTCTGGACAAATTGCTGGAAGCCATTGCCCGGGGGATGTGGGACGCGGACAAAGAGATCGCAGACCAATTGCGGGAAGAGTACCTGGAGGTCGAAGGTGACATTGAAGCACTCACGGAATAGGGATTCATCCCTTCTTTTTCCATTTTCAGCCGTTATCGGCCAGGACGATCTGAAACTGGCCCTGATGCTCAATGCCATCAATCCCGGCATTGGCGGTGTCCTGATCCGGGGAGAAAAGGGCACGGCCAAATCCACCATTGTCAGGGCCTTGGCAGACCTGCTGCCGGAAATTACCATTCCCATGGGCTGCCGATTCAACTGCGACGCTAAAGATGCCTTTCAATGCCCGGATTGTGGACAGCGTCCAGATAAAGTTCAGTGGGTGACCCGGCAAAAAAAAGTGGTGACATTGCCCTTGAACGCCACCGAGGACCGGGTGGCGGGCGGTCTGGATTTTGAACAGGCCATACGATTGGGGAACCGAGTGCTGTCGCCGGGGCTGCTGGCCGATGCCCACCAGGGGATTCTCTATGTGGATGAAATCAACCTGCTGGACGATCATATTGTGGATATCATCCTGGATGCCTCGGCCAGCGGGGAAAACAAGATCGAGCGGGAAGGGATCTCTTTGCGCCATCCAGCCCGGTTTCTGCTGGTGGGGACCATGAACCCGGAAGAAGGGGAATTGCGGCCCCAGCTGCTGGACCGGTTTGGATTCTGTGTGGAAGTGGTGGCTGAACCTGATCCAGAAAAACGGGTGGACCTGATGCTTCAACGGGATGCCTTTGACCTTGATCCCCAAGGGTTCAGACAGGCCCATGCCGATAGCACCCAGGCATTGTCACGGCGTATTGCCAAGGCAGTCGCGCGTTTACCTGGGGTTCGGATGCCCAAACAGTTACGATCTTTTATCGCAGAACTTTGTGCCACCCATCATGTGGCCGGTCACAGGGCGGATCTGGTCATCGAACAGGGCGCTGTGGCCCACGCCGCCCTTGAGGGACGTTCTGCGGTTGCCATCGAAGATATCCAGGCGGTTTCACGCTTTGCCCTTCTCCATAGACAGCAGGAAGAAAGTGATGCGCCGCCCCCACCTGCTGATGAGACCCCGCCCCCGTCCCCTGAGGATAAGCCGGATAAGGATAATGAAACCAAAGAAACAGAGGAACAATCGTCCGACGGGCCGCCGTCTGACCAGAATGCGTCCCCCCCTCAATCCGCGCCAGACAACATGGAAGGGCCTGCCATGGATCCTGACGCCCAGGAAGATGACGCATCTCAAGCGGAACAGGAAGACCAGGAGGGTCAACCATCCGGCGACACCCAGGAGCCCCAAGCGGTATTTGAAATCGGCACTCCGTTTAAGGTCAAGCCCATTGAAAGCCATAAGGACAGGACCCTTAGACGAGGATCTGGTCGGCGCTCCAGAACACGGGTGAGCCAAAAGCAGGGCCGGTACGTGAAAAGCACCATGAAACGGGGACGACAGGATATCGCCTTTGACGCCACACTGAGGGCCGCCGCCCCGTTCCAGAAGACGCGGCAGGTGCCTCATGGGATGTGTGTGGCCTTGAAGCCCTCGGATGTCCGGGAAAAAATCCGTGAAAAAAAAATGGGGAACTTTTTGCTGTTTCTGGTGGATGCCAGTGGTTCCATGGGGGCAAAAGGGCGGATGACGGCATCCAAAGGGGCGATTTTATCCCTGCTGCTGGATGCCTACCAGAAGCGGGACAAGGTGGCCATGATCTCCTTTAGAAAAACCGAAGCCGTGGTCAACCTGCCCGTGACCTCAAGTATTGAACTTGCCGCCCACTATCTTGAACAGATGCCTGTGGGCGGCAGGACGCCCTTGTCCGCAGGTCTGGATAAGGCGTACACCATGATTCGCAGTGTGCAGTATCGCGATCCAGCCTCCCGGCCCATTGTGATTATCATCACCGACGGTAAAACCAATTATGCCCTGGGAGACGGCAAGCCCCTGGAAGAGGCCATGGGGATGGCAAGTCGCATGGGAGAGGATGAACGGGTCACCTATATCGTTGTGGACACCGAGGCCCAGGGGCCGGTCATGTTTGGCCTGGCCAGGAAACTTGCCGCAGCCGCCAACGCCCGTTATTATAAGATAGATGACCTGAAAAGCAACAGTCTGGTCAATCTGGTTTCAGAAAACCGATGAGGCTCAAACCTGCTGCGCAGATGTCCAAATCCGTTGAAATAGGAGTGAAAATGACACAACACTTTCCCTTTACTGCCATTGTGGGGCAGGAAGATATGAAACTGGCCCTGATTTTAAATATTATCAATCCGTCTTTGTCAGGGGTGTTGATTCGGGGGGAAAAGGGCACCGCAAAATCCACTGCGGTCCGGGCCCTGGCTGAAATCCTTCCTGTGATAGAGCATGTCAGGGGCTGTCCCTTCCAGCTGGCCGTCACTGAAACCGGGACGGTCTGCAATGATTGTATGGTGTCCGCCTGCAAAGCCAGCAGCGGTGACGGATCGCTTCCCGCAGCATTTGAAACAGAACAGAGCGGCATCCGGGTCATTGAACTGCCAGTGGGCGCCACCGAGGACAGGGTGGTGGGCACCATGGATCTTGAACATGCATTGAAAAAAGGGGAAAAACGCATTGAACCCGGTCTTCTTGCTGCGGCCCACCGGGGAATTTTGTACGTTGATGAGGTGAACCTGCTGGATGACCATGTGGTGGATGTGCTGTTAGACTCTGCGGCCATGGGGGTCAACACCATTGAGCGGGAGGGGGTCTCGTTTTCCCATCCGGCGCGGTTTACCCTGGTGGGCACCATGAACCCCGAAGAGGGTGAACTGCGTCCCCAGCTGCTGGACCGGTTTGGACTCTGTGTCAACATTGGCGGCATCCGGGATGTGGCAGAGCGGGTCAAGGTGATGGAGTATCGGGCCCGGTTTGACGACGATCCACAAGGGTTTATCCAGTCGTGTGAAACAGAAAGCCAAGCACTTTCCAGCCGTATTGAAAGCGCCATGGCCCTGTATCCCAAGGTGACGATTGAACGGGATCTGTTGTTTGAAATCGCCACCTATTGCCTGGATGTGGGGGTGGATGGCCACAGGGGGGATATCATCATGCTGAAAACTGCAAAAACCCTGGCCGCATGGTCCGGCAGAACCCAGGCAGAATCCCAGGATATTGAAACGGCGGCCCGCCTTGTCTTGCCCCACAGGATACGAAGAAAACCCCTCCAGGAGATTGCAACGGACATCAGCACTGTCAGGGAACGCAACCGTGCACGGCAGGCTGAAAAAGGGTGATCCATGGATGCCATCACCATTGAAAACCTGTGTAAAACCTACAATAAGACCCAGGCCCTGGATCGGGTCAATTTGACGGTGAATCAAGGCGAATTGTTTGCCTATCTGGGCCCCAACGGCGCAGGCAAAACCACCACCATACGAATTTTGACGGGGATGATCCGGTTTGATTCCGGCCGGTGCTGCATCAACGGCTTTGATATCAATGGGAATGAGGCTGAGGCCAAAAAACAATACGGCCTGGTCTCCCAGGCGATTAATCTGGACCAGGAGTTGACCGTTCAGGAAAATTTGCTGATCCATGGCCTGATGTATGGTATGTCTGTATCAGAAATTAAACAGAAAACCCGTGAGCTTCTGGCCTATGTGGATATGAGTGACCGGCTTTATTTAGGAAATTTATGCTGAATATTGCCTTAATACATTCGAATGTCCGGCATAAAGCGGTTGCCGATAATACCCGGCACCTTCTATCGCTCAACCGCAAGGCGGCGCAAGCGGGGCACAAGATCATTGTCAACACAGAGATGGGGCTGTCTGGATACAGTTTTTCCTCGGTTGAAGATCTCACCCCCCATGCCTTGGCCATGGATTCGTATCCAGTCCGGGCGCTGTGCAGCATTGCCTGCGAATTTAAGGTGTTTATCTGTGTGGGGCTTGCGTTGAAAGACCCAGGGACCACAATTTTCTACAATGCCGCCCTGATCATTGGCCAGGACGGAGTGCCTGTCTGCCGGTATCATAAGGTGAATGCCGAATCCCGATGGGCCTGTTCCGGTGATCCTTGCCAAAATAATGTGTTTAACACGCCGTGGGGCAAGGTGGGGGTGGTAATCTGTTCCGATACATACCACGGATTATTGATTCGTCAGACCGCCCTCAAAGGGGCCGATTTGATTCTGGTGCCAGCCAACTGGTCGCCTTCAGGGCTGGATCCCCGGGAATTGTGGGAGATTCGAGCCCGGGAAAATGGAATCTACCTGGCCGTTTGCAACCGCACCGGTACCGATTTGACCATGGACTGTAAAAATGCCCTATCCGGTGTGTTTTCGCCTGAGGGCAATGCCATTGTTTGTCGCACCCACCCGGATGCCATGGTGATCAGCGCTGAAATTCCTCTGAAAAACGGACAGATTCTATCCCAACGAAAGGCAATTCTGGCTCAGCGTAAAGTGGAACACTATTCTCCGATTTATCTTGATATGCGGTATTCGGCCAACAATGCCCAAGCATTGACCGACTGGTATGGGTTGAATCCACCAGGCCCCCTGTCTATAACCGCTGTCACGGCCATAGATGGGACGGACAGAATGAGTGCCCCGTTTACCTGCGATGATGTCATGCTTGAAGTGACGCGGCAAATCAAGAAAATACGCGGCGATCAATTCAAAGCCTTCGGCCTGCTTATATTTCCCCAGATCCTTGGCAGCCGGGCAGAAATTGAGACTCTGATGTCACACCTGGCATCATCAATACGATCCAAAACACACCTGGCTGTCTGCCTGAGCCGTATCGCCGAAAGCGACACTCGGGAAATTCTGTGCCTATGCCCAGGGGGGGCTGTCGTTCGCCACAGCCAGGATGGCAACGGCAATGGGCTTGGGCCAACGGGGCTATCTATTGTTGATACCGGCCCGGCACGCATCGGCATCTGTTTGCCTGAGGATCTGCAACACCCGGAGACTGGCATTGCCCATGCCAAGCTGGGCTGTGATCTATTAATTACATCTACGGATCGTGTGGCACCGGGGGACCGGCGGGTAATGGCCGGCCGCAGTTTGGATAAAGTTGCCGTGGCCGGGGCGGCGCAGGACTGCGCTTTTATTTGCGCACCGCCCAAGGGCCATGACCGATTTCAAGACGCCTTGGTCCATTGGCCGGAGACCCTCTCCGAGCCCACAACAGATACGGTATTCTTTCACGTAAATATGAACCTGGACACAACACGATTACGGGAAAAAATATTTCAGGACCGCCTTGATTACCATATCCTTTTATCTGATTGTGGTGATCAATGAGAATGGTCGCTGATTTGGCCAGAGGAGACAATCGTATGCATATCGATACATTTTACGGAGATGTTCAACTTCACAGAACCGAAAAAATTTTGTTTGCAAAATTTTTATCGCCCCACCGGGTAATTTCCACCTGTCCGGTTGCCGGGGGGATCAGAGAGGATCTGGACTATCTGTACAATCATCAGTCCTGCGAACCCACATGTCACACCGCCGTAACATCAGATATTATTCGTATGGATCATTCCAAGTACCGTGAATTTATCTGTAACAAGTATGAACTCCCTGATGAAAAATGCGCCACTTTAGGCACCGCAGCCAATATGCGTTTTGCCTCGGTGAAACAGGCAAGTTTCAGGGCGTTGACAGTGGCTGCCGTTTGCACCGGCGGGGTGGAAACAAATGCCGGCCGGGCCGCAGATCCCGCATCCACTTACGAACATGAGGGAAGGTTTGAAAAACTGGTGCAAAAAGAGCCTGAATCTGTCGGCACCATTAACACCATGGTGTTCATCAATAAGGAATTAACCCAGGGGGCCCTTGTCCGGTCCATCATGATGGCCACGGAAGCAAAGACGACGGTACTTCAAGAGCTTTTGATTCCGTCCCGGTATTCCCATGGCCATGCCACCGGTACCGGCACCGACCAGATCGGCGTTGCCTGCAGACTCAATACGGGAAAACCACTTACCAGTGCGGGAAAGCACAGCAAATTAGGTGAACTGATTGGAAAAACGGTCCATGGGGCCATCAAGGAAACCATTGCCCAGCAAAACGGCCATTTCCCCGGAACCCGGCGGTCCGTTGCCGTGCTTTTAGACCGGTTCGGCATGGATCGGCAGGCCATTGACACGCAAGTGAGCCGTCATCTTGATCCGGATGATGCCCAGGTGTGGGAGAACAACGGAGATAATACACTCAAAGATTCGTTGGTGGTGGCGGCTGTTGCAGCCCTGGTCCACATCCGGGATCAAATGGTATGGCAAATCATTCCTGAAAATTGTATTTCCGAAATCTGGGGGGCGTTCGGCGCCCAGATTTCGGCCGCTGTATCCGGAAAGTATGACCGCCTGTACCAATACCGACGCCATATTGACGCCCAGCACCACTCAACAGAATCCCAATCTTTCACGGGCGTTATATGTCAAATGATCGCGCAAGGATTTAAAGATAAGTGGAAGGAGGCCGATGAATCTGAAACAGGTGAAACCCAAAATCCGGATAAATTCCCCTGATTTAATTCTCGATAATCATGTACTGCTGCCCTAAATTCGCTTCAGATTATCGTCTGTTGCTATAGTATTTTTCATATGACTTGATATTTTTTGCTTGATAGTGCTGTTGCAATACTCTATAAACTTTGATTACATGCAGAAAGTGGATTTGAATTTTATGGAGAGCAATCATCAATGTCATTTCAAGGCAGAGAATTTACCCAAGATATGAAGCAGCTTGTGATTAACTTGAAGCAATTTAATGATATTGAACGGCGCAAAAAAAAATATAAAGCTGTCTGGGCCATAGACCAAACAGCAAAAGGGCTGGGGATCGGGCAAGCTACTGTTCGCAGGATAATGGCTGAATACAATAAAAACAGGCAAAGTGTTCCTGATGATATTATCAAAAAAAGGGGGAAGCCTGAATATACAATTCCTCAATCTGTTCAACCTACAGTACGTAAATATATACGCTCTCAAAACATTAAAGGGGAACACGTATCTATTGAGCTTGTTCGAAAACACTTATTAAAACAGGATACTGCCTATAATTTTTCAACAACGACATTGTGGAGGGCTTTGAATAGGTGGGGCTTTACATATGGAGTAGGTAAGCGTCGTTCAGCATTAAAAGAAAAGGATTACGTCATTCTGGCAAGGAGGCGATACCTAAGGCAGAAGCGCCTCAACCGGTTACCTGACGGCTCATTGATTCGTCCAGAGGTTTATCTCGACGAAACATTTATTAACAAAAACCACTCAAATCAATTCACTTGGTATTTTGAGGAAGATGGACCTGAGGTCAATAAACCAGCAGGAAAAGGAGAACGTGTAATAGTAGTAAATGCCATAACAATGAACGGTTGGGTTGATGGAGCTCAGTTGGTGTTTCAAGCAAAAAGAAAAACTGGGGACTATCACGGCCAAATGGACTATGAGAATTTTTCTAAATGGTTTGAAAAGATGCTTTTACCTAATATTCCTGACAATTCCATCATTATTATGGATAATGCCAGCTACCATAATACCACAGAAGAAACCACATTCCCCAAAGCAAATGCTCGCAAAGAAAATCTCAGGAAATGGCTTGATGATAATAAAATTCCTTGGGGGGCAGATATGCTTAAGCCTGAGTTATACGCACTCTGCAAGACACATGAACCCAAGCCTGATTATAAAATTGACAAAATAGCTGAGGCTGAAGGGCATTCGATTTTACGAACTCCACAGTATCATCCAGAACTCCAGCCCATTGAGATATGTTGGGGAGTAGTGAAGAATCATATGTTCAAGCATTGTGACTTTACTCTTGATAAATTTCGAAAAAATTTACCCGAAGCATTCTCACAGGTGACCGCAAAAACATGCCAAAGTCTGGTTCAGAAAACGGTATTAGAGGAAGAAAGATATTGGAAGGAAGATGGAGAACTTGATGCATTTCAGGAGATCGATACTGATTAAAATGTAAAAGTTTGATATCAAATCATCTGAAAAATGCTATAATTGTATATTGCCCTTTCCCATGTTTCTGTCCTTAAGGCGATAAATCCCGGGGGTTTGGGGGCTGGCCCCCATTAAAATCGGGTATTATTCCTTACC
>PDWJ01002927.1_pt1 | contig 17036 bp, 15 predicted proteins | sample 1430881 | NCBI WGS metagenome assembly PDWJ01 (sample SAMN01162460, study PRJNA174530) | Oral metagenome, whole genome shotgun sequencing project. | biome: Marine environment; feature: Marine mammal; material: Swab sample of the gingival sulcus; isolation source: swab sample of gingival sulcus...
TTTTGCTAGAATTTGTTTTGAAAAATGAGGCCTGTCGCTTTTGGGAATATAAATTAAACAATTAATTTTTTCTGAAAGAGATAGTACAATATCGCAAACTCTATGCAAATGACCACTACCCTGCCCCGGAATAACAGAAGGAGAAAAAACTATCAATCTATTTGCAAAGTCATAAGCTTCAACAATATCAGCGGGCAAATAAGGAGCCGGCTTTTTCTTGCGTTTTAAAAACTTAGCCATCTGTTTAGCATTTTCATAATCAAGAGATGTGTCAACTGTAGTTCTAAGCTCAGGAAAATACCAAGGAGCAGGAGCTGTTTCACGAATACAGTTATAAACATCAGAATGAGAATATATAGCAGGACCGACATGCTCTCTTTCATACTTGCTTGCCTGCCCCGAATTTGCTTTTAATAAGGCACTTGCTTTTATAACTTCAACACCACCACCATGAGGCAAACCTGTAAAAGTAAAATAATCAGGTTCAGCAAGTTCATAATAACGCTTAATTGAAGCAATTGCTGCCGGAACAAATAAAAATGGATTATCAGCAGTGGCTCTAACAACAGTCTTAATTGTCGACTTATTCTCATCATTGTTCACTGAATCAATTGCAATACAATATCTCCGCAAAACATCTTCTTCAGGACCGTCAATACAAATAAAGCCCATTGGATTTGCAATAGCTTGAAATTCTTTTTTTGAATTTGTATCACAAGCTAAGATAAAATGCTCTACAGGAAGTTCTCTCATCGCATTCAAAACATGATACAGAATACTTTTACCGTTTAGATCCATTAAAGCTTTTCTATATAAACGACTTGAATTTAATCTTGCCTGAACAATTACTGCTGTATTTTTGTATATATCCATCATATTATAGGCTCCCATTCTGAAATTAATTTTTGTGGTGTTTGCATAAAGTTATGCTTATTTACATTGACCCAAGCTCTAACTGCCGAAAAATGTTTATAAGCATTTATAGGATTTAAGCCTGACTTTTTATAATAAGATAGAAAAATCCGTTTAGGCAAATAAGCAAGTCCACTATCAACAACCGGTGCAAGATTTTTTAAATAAAATTGTATATAAGAAGTATCTGCAGAAGCATCTTCTATAGGATAATCCACCGAATATTGTAAGTGCAAGGACTGTGAAATTAAAAAGTTATACGACCAAAGATTTGCACGAAAAGCAAAATCTAAATTTTGCCAATACGAGTTACTTATAGTATAATCAAAACCACCAAGTTTTATAAACTTCTCTCTATCATAAAGCCCCATAAAGTCAAAAGGATAAAGAGTTCTCACAAAATCTTTCATACATGAAAAATGTTCTGTAGAAAAGTCCATATTAGTTAAAGTCGGAACAATCTGTACAGGTAGTTTATCTTTTTTTGCATCAAGTAAAGTTGGACTTATACAAACAGTTTTTTTCTCGGCAAGCTTTTCTAATAATCTGGCATCAAAAAAATTATCAGGCAAAAGCATATCACTCCACATCACTAAAACACAAGATGATGAAGTTTCCGCCATTCCTATATTAATCATTTCGCCAACAGTTAAATCCTCATAAGGCAAAACAAATTTGACTTCGGGGAATTCATTAGTCAGAGATTCTAATTCAAAACTTCTCTTAGTCTTATCAACATATATTATTGAATTCAAACCAATTGAAGATAAATTCTTAAATAAAGAAGAAAGATAAAATCTACCGCCTCTATTAAGAACTATAACAGAAATTGGTTCAGAAAAATCTGAGTCTTGTTTTCCTAAAATTGTATATGAAATTTTTCTCTCATTAAAAATTATAGGTATAGTATTCATCGCAGGCTCCACACGCCCCTCCATAATTACAAGTTAAATGTTTTTTATAAATTTCAAAAGCATTTTCTCTGATTTGTTTTAAACTATCACTAAACGCATTACCCAAAAGATTTTCGCAAAATAAATCTTCACGACACATTGGAACGCGACCATCAGACAAAATATAAAGATCCCTTTTAAGATGCCAACAAGGATGACGATAAAAAGGAGATAAATCCGCAACTCTTTTATCTTCTAAAACTTTACAAAAGCTGTCAAATTTTTGAATAATCACATTCGCATTAACTTCTTTCCAAAAACGATAAAAAGATTCAACTTCTATTTCATTTTCATTCATACGAACAATTTGAGCCCAAACAGAAGACGGAAAAGTTTTATTTATAGCATCAGTAAATGTTACAACCTTTTTCAATTTTAAATTTGCATCTTCTTCTTCTAAGCCATGAATTTTTGCATACATAGCAGAGCTTACTGCATCTATTGAAACAATCCAATAAAGAGGCAACATTCCATTTTCCCGCTCGCTTGCATTTTTTACAAGCTCCTCAATTTGTCGTAGCATCTCATCAGTCCAATTTAAGCCGGTGGTTTCTATCAGCACAGAAAGCTTTGGATAAGTTAGAACTTTTTCAATCATAGGAATTATATCCTCATGCAAGGCAGGTTCTCCAAAAATTGAAAGAGAAATAATTGCATCATCGGAAAAGTCAGCAATCTTGTCTATTAATGAAAAAAAGTCTTCTTTAGTCATTTTAGCTTTACCGCTCTTTGCACTTGGAAGAATTCTGATTGGATTATAAATTGAATAAAGTGAATTAGAAGAATTTATTTCTATAGCATAATAAGCAGGATAAGTAAAAAGTTCTTCTTTTTTTTCTTCTATAATTTCTGAATAGTTTTCTGCATTTATACCTATAAACCTATTGCACAATTCCGTATTCCGTTTATTGTTGCAAATAAACTGTAAGCGAAGATGACGCAAATCATGAGGAGCAATTATTGTCTCAATATCATAATTATTAATTTCTTTTTTTACAGTTTCAAAAATAAAGTTTCTTACTATAGGTGTTTGATCATCCTTTGATACTTCATATAGAATCGGACATAAGCCGGATGCAAGAATCTCGGGAGCAAAACCCTCAGGATAACCGTCAACAAAGCTATACTCCGCAGCATACTCAATATGTTGTTCAAAAAGTTGCCTACTTAAATCTAAGTCATAAAAAGGCGTATCACCATGTAAAAAGAAAGCCTGTTTAAAGTCATCATTTTGAGCAACAAAGTCTGCGGCGACCTTAAAAACAGCTCTTGCAGTAAATTCATCAAGAGCTTTTGTTTGAATTTTAAGCTTAGTTAAATTTCTTAAAGCATCAATACCTGCAATAAAGTCAGATATTTGTGCTTCATTTTTAACAGAGCAAAGTATTATTATCTTTTCACAATTGGGAAAGTTAGCTGCTGCAATACAAGCAGATTCAAAAGCTGACTTGCCATTTTTCAATTGCTCAAAAGAATAAAGAGAAATATTAAAAGCTGATAAAACCGAAAAAGACTTCATAGTCACAATATCGGCAGAAAAGACGGGCTATTTTAACTTTTTACTTGCGGTATTTGCTTTTTCCCAAGAAGGATAAAGTTGCAAAGCTGTTCTGGGAACCCAACCGACTCCTAAATTAACCCAAAGTATTTGCTCGTCATCTTTTTGAATAATTTCCAAACCATCAACTTTAAAAATATCCAAACGACGAGCATGGGAGATAGTTATGCCATCATCTCCGGGCTTATCACGCACTGATATATAAGTCTCAACAATCAACGCATAGCGATTTGCATCATGCATAGCCGAATCTGATGGCAATTCCAAAGCTTTGAAATCATCTCGCTCTGAGCATGAAAATAGACAAAAGCAAAGAATCAGAGCTTTAAAAACAAACTTCATTTTATATTATTTTCTATATTATGGTTATTATAGGAAGATAAATGTAGAAAACAAAAGGTGTAAACCGGCTGTTGCTATACAAATATAACCGATAATTTCATCATAATTTATTAAAAGGTTCAAAAATGAAGGTAAACTTTTTGGTTCTTGTAAGCTGTTCAAATATCTTCCCAAGAAAATAATAGAACCTGCTAAACCTGAAAGAACAGGCAGTAAATCGCCAAGTATTACTATATTTGATCCAACCGGACTCAACATTTTAGCAATTGCCGTAAATGCTGAAAAAATGGTTAATAAAAGCAAAAATGTAGAATCGCGCAAAATAGGATGCTTTGCTTCGCTAGTCTCTTGATCTTCACCTTTCTTGCTCTTATCAAAAAAAGCAAGGATAAGACCCATAATCAAAGTAGTTGTTATTGAAAGAAAATAAAACGGTAACATTAGTACACCTCCGGTAATTTAAATATTTTCTAATATTTATAGTTTATATAGTATAAGCTAAATCCTAAAAAAAATCAAGTCTCTGTGCAAAGTAACGCACCTCTTGTTTTTTTTTAAATTTTCTTGTAATCTATACTGATTTATTGGTAGTTTTATAGTATAATGATACATGGAGCTTTTAAATACAAAGAAGGAGTGCAAGAAATGACCGATAATCCGGACATTATTGCTATAAATATGGCAGACACCCATTCATCTTATGATACATATTCAAAGATTTTATGGGAAATTGAAAGTATAAAGAATCATCACAAAAACAGCCAAATATTAATACTTTTTAATGGCGACTTATTTGAAAGTGGTAACATTATAGCAAAAAAATCAAATGGGCTGATAGATCTTTATTTTCTTAAAAGACTCGTACAATGCGGAAAGGTTATTATAAATGTTGGTAACCACGAATTTGATTTAATGAGCCCAAAAGAATTTCTTTCAAAAACAGAAGAGACAGGAGCCATTGTAATAGGAAATGTTTCTGCTGAGGGAATGCCTGAACTAAAAAGATATACAGATATAGAAATAGAAAATAAAACAATCAGAATAATGGGTATAGGAGTAGATCAAATTGATACATATCCTATAGAATTACAAAACTCACTATCCATCCCTGAGCCTGTAAAATGGACACAAACAAACTATCCAAAAATAAAAGAAGACACAGACCATATTATTGTATTGTCGCATGCAGGGCTTGTTCCTGATTTGGCATTACTGAAATATTTTGAAAACGATGCTTCAATTTTATATATGGCAGGCGGACATGATCATATAAACCTTAGAGAAGCTGTACATGGCGTGGAATACATGCACAATGGATTTAAAGGTGAAAGATTAAATATTGCAAAAATATACATAAAAAATAAAGAGCAAGCTGAAATAATCTTTAGCGACATTATAACTAAAGAAGTCAAAGAACAAGACTCCGAGATGCAAAATCTTATAGATAATGTTACTAAAAATGAACTTGATTCAGAAGATACAAAAATTGTCGGAACAGTGAAAAATACTATGAGTGTAGTAGAAGCAGCCTTATGGACTGTAGAAGTAATGAGAAAAAAAACGAACGCAGATGCAGCTTTCTTAAATCACACATCATTTGGAGCAGGTTTGCGAAAGGGTAAATTACCAAAATATCTTTTTGAACAATTTATGCGTTTTGACAATAAGGTAATGAGTGCAGAAGTAGATGGTGAAACTTTAAGCAAGATACTTGCAAAGTGCAATCAACATGAAAAAAGCGATATAAATACAAGAAGTGGAGACTTCCTGTACACAGGACACATTGAACCTGAAGAACACAAAAAATATAAGATTGTAACAACAGGTTGGGTTGCCTTAGAAATTAATCAAGAAAAATATTTTGGCAGAAAAATAAAATTTGAGCAAATACCCAATTTAATAACAAAGGGATTAATAGCAGACGCTCTAAAAGATTAAGCTTAATTTTCTTTAATATAAAAATCTACAATCGATCGCCCGTAAACTCTTTGGTCGCTTCTTTTAAGTTTTCCAATAATTTCAGGAGTTGGTTTTTCTGAAGGTCTATGCATCATAACAAGCCCCCCGTCTTTTAACACAGAAGAATTTCCTATTTGTTCAAGTAATTCAACATGAAACTTATACGGAAAGGGTGGATCGCAATAAATTATATCAAAGGATTCTTTTGCTCTTTTAACAAAAAGTTCAACAGGCATTTTTTTACAGTAAAGCTTTTTTTCAGCCATGCTGATATTCTTTAATAGAATAGGAAATTTACCCGGATCTTTTTCTACAAGATAAACGGGATATGCACCTCTAGAATATGCTTCCAATCCACAAATACCTGAACCGGTAAAAAGGTCTAAAAATGACCTGCCTGACAAGTCCCCTAAAATTGAGAAAACAGATTCTCTCATTCTATCCATAGCAGGACGAATTATTCCTTTGGGGCATACAATTCTTCTGTTTTTTAGTTCTCCGCCTGTAATTCTCATATTAACCGAAATTTAACAATTCTGAAAGTTCATTTTGCGAAACCATATTCATAGAATCTTGACTTAAATCAGATTCCTTAATATCGATGTCAATTTTACTTACTAAATTTTTATATTTTTCAAAAATCCCCATCATCTTTTGCTTATTATTAATCATAATAGGATCGTTTTGTTTCTCTGCCATCATAACTTGTAAGGTGTTAATATATTTCATTATACAAAAATACAGGCACTGCATGGTATTCAAGTAATCAGGTAAATGCGTTTGTGGTTCTATTTTATTGAATATATTCTGAATGGCAAAATCAAAAAAAAGAATATCGTTCATTGTTTTCTTTGCAAATATCTCTTCCGACAAATCTAATTTCATACCATCTCTTATAAGATCTAAAGCTCGTGTTATTTGAAATATATTATCTTGAAACACAATTTTTTGTAGCATTTACTAACTCCTCGTAATTTAAATGTTTGATTAAGAATTTTAAACATATATTCTGAACTTATAAAGAAGAAAATCCTCATTACAGTTTCGGCAAATTTTTAAAATGCTTTAAATATCAAACAATCAAATCTTAGAAGCTAGCGTATTTAGTCATCCTTCATAAGATACCCGTTTGGACCAACCTTCCAAGCCTGATTGGCAGGACTTGTTTGCATTTTAACCTTGAACTTATCTACTTCATTGGCAAGCATTACGCCCTGAACTTCGTCTCCAAGTTTAAGCACTTGCATATCTGTTGTATAATTATTGGGCTGACCATATCCGGAGCCATCATATACTTCAATAGTAGCTACAGGATTAGTACTGTTAAATGATGAATCAAAAGCTCCCATAATCTGAATTGGACAATTTTTAGATACAAATACAGTATTACCGTCTTGCAAATTCCCCAAAACATCATAAGTTCCAATTTGAGCATTATCTGAGAGCTTAATACAAACCCCGGATTGAACCTTTACACCAATACCATCAGAAACACCTGCATAATTTTTATTCCCCTTAATAAAACCACCTCTCATTATAAATTGCCCCCCGTTTTCACAAAATATAGCACCATGATCAGATTTATTCAATTTAATAATGCCACCCTTCATTATAAATTTACCGATCTTACCTGAAGAATTTACAACAAAGACAGCACCACCATAGTCTCCGTAATTACTTTCAATTATGCCACTTTTTAAAACAAAGGTTCCACCGTAAATGGATACAGCACCACCTTTGCTGGCATTACCACCTTTCAAAATTAAATTCTCTATTGTTAAATGTCCAGTATTTCCAACTTGAATTATTCCTCCGGTAAATATAGACCCTGATAAAGCACCACCACTAATTGATATATCTGCAGAGGTTCCTTTAAGAGTAATCTTTTTATCTAGTTCAATATGAGAGGTCTTAGTAGGATCACTTTCCTGAGTAGGTAAGGTAATATCTCCGCCTATAAGTATAAGTTCATCATTTTCGGCATATTTCACAATATTTCTAAGCTCTTTACCTGCATTTTCTCCACTACCGCTATTAACCGTAGCGTCAAGTTTTCCGTCTTCACCTACTGTCCATAATACCTTGCTACCATATTCACCTTTTACCTTAATTTTGTTACAGTTGTCTTTTATTAAACTTTCATCTCCTGTAAGGACAGATCTTCCAGCCCAGTAACCACCTAAATGGCTAAAAGCACCCGGACTAAAAATTATATCTATAATAGGCTCACCGGAAGAAGCTAGATCACCTAGTATATTAAGCTTTGCAATGCTTTTTTTCTTATCATTTGCAAGATATATATCATCACTACCAGAATCATAAGCATATATTCTTGCATTAGCGGATAGATTTAGAGTTCCGCCTAGCACAGCTATAGCATGACCTAGATAACTACTAGCACTGGTTACAATATTACGGTTAAATACCCCCCCTGCAATATTTACTACAGCGGTCTTCTCTATAAATATAGCCCCCCCCCTTGTATCAGCTTCATTAAAAGTAAATTTTGTATCATTATAATCTTCTATAGTGAGACTACCGGCCTCTATAGAAATAGCACCACCTTTATCAGCCTTATTCCTCTTAAAAATATTTCCCTTTTTCAGAACTACACTACCATTTTTTATATATATAGCTCCGCCCTTATCAGCCTCATTAAGTTCAAAAGTATTTCCCTTTTGCAGAAGCACACTACCCTTTTCTATATATATGGCACCGCCATTTCCTGTAGGAATAAAAGTAGTACCACTCATTGCATAACCTGCATTACAATTGTCGATTTTTGTATTTTTTAGTGTAACAGCTTTCGATTCTGTTACAGTACTATTTACATAAATTGCTCCACCATTCATAGAATTTCCATATACTTTACAATAAGAAATCACTACAGTATCAGTGCTAAGCGTTGAATTTCCTGTAAGCAATATAGCACCACCATTAACATCTCGTTCAGCAGAACCTATAAGAAGTAAATTTTTTAGGCTTAGTTTTCCTCCATCTACAATATTAAATATTCTATGAGTCTTAGTTGTTTCACTTTGATTAGCATTTAGTTTATCTTTAGTCGGACCGGAGCCACCAACAATAGTCAAGTCTTTGTCTATCGTAATTTCACCAAAGTTTCCCGAAGAATCTGTAGCTTTGACTTCCCCGTTTATTGTAATTGTACTTCCCGGACTTGCGTTAGTTACAGCATCTTTTAAGGCTTTCCATGTAATTTCAGCAGAGCCTCCCTCAGGTTGCAGGTTTATTGACTCAACAGCAAGCATTCCTGTAGAATTTATACCCCACTTAGTGTTAGCCTCACCTTTATCAACACATTCAAACTTAGAAATTTGAGCATTAAGATCTACAGAGCCTTCAGCACTCATAACTTGCATATATTTATATTTTGCAGGCTTTACCTTGGCTATATTAGGAGCTGTCAAATTTTCTTTAATATTTATTTTAGGTTCGTTTGAATCTATGTTATTAAGAAATATATTTTTGCTTGTATCAAATTCAAGAGAACCTGCCAAACTAAGTGTTCCGTTATTAATATACACATCACTTCCTGCCCCGCCTGTATTACTTTTAACACTTGTTGCTTTACCGTCCATACCTTTTAGACTGCATTCTCCGGAATCAATATATATTCCGCCACCATTTGCACTTGCAGTGTTATTCGTTATCTTGGAATTTAAAATGCTTAAACTTGAATTATTCGAAAGTAAAATTCCACCACCATTACCTGTTGCATTTCCGCCGGTAATAATCAAATCTTTAAGCTCTACACTTGCACCGCCTTTTATTTCAAGAACTCTACCCTTACTATTTGCATCAAGCCGTTTCTTATTTCCGTCAGCACTTTCTATTCTTATTTTTTTATCACCGTCAATTACTGCACAAGCTCCTGTGTCGCTTAAATTATCTAGAATTTTTATAGTATAAAGAGTTCCGCTATCCGTACATTTGTTTATAGTAGCCTGTAGAGTTTTTAAAGGAGAATCTGACAAGCCTAAAGAATCATCATTACCGCTGCTTCTTATGTAAAAACTTTTTAGTTTGAGACCTGATTCTTTTTTTGAACTTAAAGGCTTACTTTTTAGCCCCTTATTGTCTTCACTGTTAAAGGTATATGAGTTTAAGCCGGAACCTATACGAATATTTGTATTATAATACAGAACATATTTTTCTTTAGGCAGTTCTACTAAATATTTTCTTACTAATACTTTATTAATCAAGCCGTTATTTCTTGTAGAGGCATATTCTACAGGTTTCAAAACTAATTTTCCGGCGATAGTCTTTAACTCTATATTATAACTTTCTGTTTTGGAAGCATTTAAAACATCTAATTTAGAAATATCCCCGCTATAGTATTTTGTCTCCGAACCTAACATGTATGTCTTTTCTATTTCATTTTTATCAAATACAACGCACAAAACCATTTTGTAAGGTAGTGTAGTCGTCTGGGCGACAAATATTTTTTTAGGTGCAGGAGGCGGAGTATTAACCTGAAAAGGAGCAAGCTTATATAGACCGAATTTTCTTCCGTCTTCCACCTGAACTTGTATAGAAACATCAAAGATATGCTTTGTTTGTTCATACTTCTGAAGAAAATGCTTGAAAAATGTTAATTTTAATTTAGCTCCGTCCTGAAATAACTTATAATCCGAATCTTCTTTTGCATCTTTTACATTAATTTTTACATTGCCCTTTACCCTTAGCTTAAAATTCTTAGGATTATGAAGTATAAACTCTATTGTTTGATCTTTTTGAGAGCTAAGGCTAAACAAACCTTTAACAGTTCGACCTTTAGAAAATGGAGCATTTTTAGTGGCAAGTATAGCAATATTATCAGATGTAATATGAGAAGTACTAGTCCAGTAGGAAAAGTATTCTTCCAAATCACTTTTGTATTGTTTACAAGAATTTATAACTATTAAAATGAATACTGCACTTGCAATTAAAAGAATTTTATATTTTTTTTTCATCAGCACCTCTAATTTCCAATTTATTCTACTATTCCTACTATAATTATAACAAAAAAACCGGCATTTTTCAAGGCTAAAAATTTTTCGGTAAAAAAAACTGAAATAATACCTCCAATTATAGACAAACATCACAAAAAATAGAAAAATTTATGAAATAATCAACTTTTTTTCAAATTTCTTTCAAAAACTTTTGCCATGATTCTTTTTATGCAAGTCTGTACTTGCAAGATGGGGTTAAAAAGCTTATAATAAATGTAGATGCAGTTGAAAACACAAAAGATAAAAATTTAAAATCCTTTTTAGAATATATGAAAACCGGTGTAAGCACCAGTGAGTTTACAAGGAGGTTAAACAATATGGTAGAAACAATAAAAGATAAAGTTACAGCGAGAACAGAGTACAACTTTGTACCCGGATACATCATGGATGCTAAGTATGAAGAAAGAGAACGCGCAAACAAAAAAATAGCAAAAATAGAAGCTAAAGCAGAAAAAGAAATCAAAGAAGCCAAGGCTGAAATTGAAAAACTCAAGGCTGAACTGGAAAAACTGAAAAATAATTAAGAATTAAAAATTAGCACTGATCGATCTACTGCTCTTGACACAATAGATAAAAAAGTAAATAATAGAAAAGAATAGAATTTGTTCTATTGCAATAAAATATTTTAGGGGGAAATTATGGCTAATATCCATGATATGGAATTTCTAAAGGTGAAAGTTCAAGAATTGAAAGATCAGGGTTTGTACAAAGAACTCGTAACTCTTGAAGGACCAAATGATGCAGAATGTGTTATTAATGGCAAGAAAGTTATCAATCTTTCTTCAAACAACTACTTGGGCTTTGCAAATCATCCAAGACTAAAGAAAGCTGCTATCGAAGCAATCGAAAAATACGGTGCAGGAGCAGGTGCAGTTAGACCAATTATTGGTAACATGAAAATTCATGATGAGTTGGAAAAACTTTTGGCTGAATTCAAAAGAGAAGAAGCTGTTTTATCTTTCCAATCAGGATTTAACTGTAATGCAGGTGTAATTCAGGCTGTTACAGAAAAGGGTGACTTAATCATTTCTGATCAGTTGAACCACGCTTCTATCATTGACGGTGTAAGACTTTCAAAGGCTGACAAGGCTGTTTTCAAGCACTCAGACATGGCTGACTTAGAAGCTGTTTTAAAAGAAAAAAGAGATAGCTACAATAATGTACTTATCATTACTGACGGTGTTTTCTCAATGGACGGAGATATTGCAAAACTTCCTGAAATTGTTGAACTAGCTGAAAAATATAACTGTCTAACCTATGTTGACGACGCACACTCAAGTGGTGTTTTAGGTGAAAGCGGTCGTGGTACTGTTGACCACTTCAATCTTCACGGAAGAGTTGACTTCGCAATGGGAACTCTTTCAAAGGCTATTGGTGTTGTTGGTGGTTATGTTGCAGGTAAGCAAGTTTCTATCGACTGGCTAAAAAACAGAGGTCGACCATTCCTATTCTCAACAGGTCTTCCACCTGCAGCAGTAGGAGCAGCAAAAGAATCAATCAAAATGCTTATGGAATCAACAGAGCACACAGATAAGCTTTGGGCAAACGCAAAGCACTTCAAAGAAGGCTTGAGCAAGCTCGGCTTTAACACAGGACACAGTGAAACACCTATCACTCCTATCATCATCGGTGATGAAGCAAAGACTTTGGAATTCTCAAAGAAATTGTATGAAGCAGGTGTATTCTCAGGACCTATCGTATTCCCAACTGTACCTAAGGGCACAGGTAGAGTAAGATGTATGGTTACTGCAGGACACTCAACCGAACAACTTGACAGAGCTATCAAAATCTGCGAGGAAGTTGGAAAAAGCATGAACCTAATCTAAAACAAAAGTTTTAAATTGGTTTTAACCAAAATAGGCTCTCACAGAAGTTTTTCTGTGGGGGCTTTTTTTGTATGAGGTTGATTTTATAGTAGCTAATAAATTTTAGAAGAGGATTTTAAAGGGTTGCAAAACTTTTAGTTTTGTTTTTGGGTTTCCAAGGATTTTGATTGTATTATCATTATAGAAAAATATGACAGCAATTGAGTCTTTGCTTTCAAGATTTAGCTTGTTTATTAATTCTCGGCTTTTTTCAAGACCAAGAATAAAGCATGTGGTTGAAAGAGCATCTGCATATAATGATTTATTTGAGAGAACCGAAACGGCATTAAGCTTATTTTTTACGGGATATCCTGTTTTGCTATCCAGAATATGATGATAAATTTCGCCGTTTTCTTCAAAATAGCGCTCGTAGTTTCCTGAAGTTACCAAAGATTTGTTTGAAACTTGTATGATTGCTGAAATTCCGCTCTCTCCAATATTAGGATTCTTTAAACCTACTGTCCATAGTTTTCCGTTAGATTTCTTTCCAAGAGCAAAAAGATTTCCACCTATATCTATTAAGGCATTTTTAATTCCGGCTTCTTTCAATATTGAAACAACTTTATCAGTAGCATAGCCCTTTGCAATTCCACCTAAATCTAGACGCATAGTTTTCTTTTTTAGAAAAACAGTGTAGGAGGTCTTTCCGTTAAGTTCCTTGCTTTTTTCCAATATAATATCTTCATAGTTTATTAAAGACAATGCTGAAGTTATTTCTTTTTGAAGAGGAACAGACTTTCCCGAAAAGCCTATATCCCAAAGTTTTACCAATTTACCGATTGCAGGATTAAAAGCACCATCACTTTCTTTGGCTATAACAAGAGATATTTCTAAAAGTTCAAAAAGTTCTTTAGATACTTTAACAGGCTTTATTCCCGCATTTTTATTTACTAATTCCAGTTCAGAACTTTTGGGTGTAAAAATATTATCCGCTTCATCTTCAGAAAGATTTATGTTTGCATTAAATATCTTATCCAGCTTTTCTAACTCAGTAAAGACTTTATCAAAAAGAGACTTTGCTTCATTCTGAGATAAGTCAGCAAAAAATCTAAGCCGGCACACTGTTCCCAGAACAAAGTCCACACGAGAAAATTCTTCTAAAGCAACATAAGAACTTTGGGCATAAGAGAAAAGAGAAAATACAAGAAAAAAAGCTATACAAAAAAAATAAGTTCTAAACTTCTTCAGATGACTTTGCTTTCTTTTTTTCATTTATAACTTGAATAATTACGCTTATAGCAAGAGCGACACCACAGCATGTAATAGCAGAATCAGCAATATTAAAAGTAGGCCAGCGTTCCATGCCAAAAAGGCCGTAAAACTTTATATCGATAAAGTCTACAACGCCATCAGCTCTAAATATTCTGTCTATAATATTGCCAAAGCCTCCACCAAGAATACCACACATAAACCATCTTTGAGCCTTTGTATATGTTGTTTCTTTAAAATAAAATACTATTAATACAATCAAAAAAATTAAAGGTAAAAGAATCAAAAAGAATAAACGGCTTATGCTTGCAAAACCTGCACCCATGCTGAAAGCTGCACCCATGTTATAAACTAAAGTAAGATTAAGAAAATCTCCAAAGAATGAAGTGAAAATAGCATAAGGTTGCATATACTTAACTACAAGAATTTTAGTAATCTGATCAATAAGAATAATCAAAAACATTAAAGTAAAGGGAAGAAAATAGTCTTTTTTATTTTTCACAAAAACCTGCCTTAGAGAACATATAGATCATGATCTTTAGAACGACGAGTATTTACATATCTCGTTAAATCAGTCATATTTTGTACTACGATTTTATCATCATAGACGCTAATTCTGCCTTGTTCTATGAATTTCTTCATACCATCTTCAACTTCAGCTCTAGAAAGACCAACCCATCTACATACATCATCAAGAGTAGTTTCAAAAGTTCTCATTTCTGTAGTTCTGTCCAAGTTTGGTATAGTTTCATCCAGCATCAAAAAAACATCTGCAATTCTTGCTGAAATATCTTCAATAGTAAGAATCATAAATCGTCGCTTCTGAGCATAAATTCTTTTAACAAAAGTTTTTAAAAGTCTCATTGCAATTGCAGGATTACCCTTCATTAATATTTCAAAATTTTCTTTATTAAATTCTAAAACAGTAACATCATCATAAGCAATAGCAGAAGCTGAACGAGGAGAATTATCTAAGATTGCCATTTCCCCAAAGATTTCTCCCGGTTGCAAAATATCAAGATTTTTTTCGAAACCATTTATCATTTTAATAAGCTGAACTCTTCCGGACTTAATCAAATAAAATGATGCACCATACTCAAATTCAGAAAAAATAAGAGAGCCTTTAGGTATTTTTTTTTCAAATCTTGAAAAGGCTGATAAAATATCTGACATGAATCCCCCTACTTACCGGCACACTTTGCCTGTAATTCTTGAATTTTCGGTTTTAGCTGTGGCCCTGCCATTAAAATAGCTTTATCATAAAAGCTCAGAGCCTTATCCGGTCTATCCATATTTTGGTAACAAAGACCTAAATACATCAAAGCTTCGGCAATCTTCAATGATTTTGGATGCTGAGAAATAAAGCCGGTCAAAAGCTGTAAACATCTAACAAATTCTTTTTGAACATATAAAGACTTTCCTGCACCTATATAAGCTTCTTCAAGGAGAGTACCTGAAACACCGGATTCAATTAACGAATGATACTGATCATAGGCTGAATCATATTGCCCTTTGGCAAACATATCATTAGCCATATTAAACAATACTTGTGCAGAATCTGCATCAGTAGCAGAAGGTGCCACTCCAAAGTCTGATGAAGACGTCGATGAACTGCTACCAAAAGAGTCCTCAAAGCCGGCTCCTGTAGCCGTTATAACTTTTTCTACCTCATTAAGATACTTACCTGCAGGATAAGCTTTTTTATATCTTTGTGCAACTTCACAAGCAGCCCTATAATGTTTAGAATTATAAAATGTATTCATAACATTATACAAGCCTTCTTCAGCATTAGTCTCTTCATGGCTATCAAGTAAAGAAGCCAGCTGTTTATGAACTGTTCTTAACTGTCTTGAAAAAACTTTTATCATTTGTAGTATAATTCTGGTATTCGATTGAGCAAACGCTTCAAATTCTTTTGCGGTAAAAGAATAAACAACAGAATCTGTTAATACCATAGCACTTTCTTCTCTGGGGTAATTACCTAATGCAGATTTTACACCAAAAAATTCACCGGTTTTTATATATTCTGTTACTTGTGCACCTGTTTCTATATTAATAGAAGTAAGGGCTATATTTCCCGTATTTAACAAAAATACTCTACCATCAAAGTCTCCGGAAAAATAAACAACCGAATTAGCTTTGTAATTGATAGCCTTAGGCATTATTGCCTCCCTTTTAAAAACTATATCCTACATTATATCACATTTTTAAATAAAAACCTAGTACTTTTTTAATTTTTTTGATATAATATTTGCCATGATTGATTTACATACACATTCTTCAACTTCAGACGGCACTTTTTCGCCAAGAGAATTAATTCAAGCAGCAAAGAAGGAAGGCTTATCGGCGATAGCCCTAACTGACCATGATATTTTAGCCGGCTTAGATGAGGCTGCAGAAGAAGCTAAAAAACAGGATATAATCTTTCTTCGTGGCATAGAAATAAGCATAAACTGGAAGCCGGGAGAATTTCACATGCTGGGTATGGATTTGCGTACGGAATCACCTAAAATGAAAAAAATGATAGAAAAGTTGCAAAACGGCAGAATCGAAAGAAATATGGAAATTGCTTATAAGCTTCAACAAGAAGGTTTTGACATTTCCTACGAAAAGGTAAAAGAATTTGCAGGAGCTAAATCCATAGGACGACCTCATTTTGCAGCTTATATGTATGCTCATAAAATGGTAAAAAAACAACAACTCGCCTTTGATAAATATTTAGGCATGAATCGACCTTGCTATGTTAGAATGAAAAATGTCGATATGGGAGAAGCTATTGCAGCGGTTAAAGAATCAGGAGGAATACCGATAATCGCACATCCAATGTCACTATATCTTTCGTGGTCAATTTTGCCAAAAATGATAAGCGATTTTCAAAAACAAGGCTTAATGGGACTTGAAGCCTACAACGCATCAACACGCGAAGGTCCATGCCGACGATTGGAATCTCTTGGAAAAGAACTTGGAATGGTAATGACTGCCGGTAGCGACTTCCATGGCAAGAACCGAAAAGGCAGAAAATTAGGCTACACAGCAGGAAACTTACAAATCCAAGATAGATTCTACGAAAATTTGAGAACTGTTCATCCTGACTTACCGGAATTGCCTAAAAAAACACAGTTGTAAAGAGTAATTGTACTAGACAAAAGGAGGGGTTATGAGCTTCGCTAGTCTTCTGAGCTTCGCTGACTTAGGGACTCAGCGCCGTCCCTAAGAACCCGGCTAT
>PDWJ01002930.1_pt1 | contig 17030 bp, 14 predicted proteins | sample 1430881 | NCBI WGS metagenome assembly PDWJ01 (sample SAMN01162460, study PRJNA174530) | Oral metagenome, whole genome shotgun sequencing project. | biome: Marine environment; feature: Marine mammal; material: Swab sample of the gingival sulcus; isolation source: swab sample of gingival sulcus...
TACACCGAGACCTTCAAGGCGCGCATGGTGGCACGCCTGCTGCGCCCCGGAGCGCCGACGCCGTACGCGCTGGCGCGCGACGTCAACGTTCCCTATCAGCCCCTGACACGGTGGGTGAAGGCCGCGATGGATGAGCGCGCCGCCTTAGCAGCCTGTTGATCTAGCCCTCTCGTCGCGACGCTTGCCATCCGAACCGAGATCTTTGTCGCTCAAACTCGCCGTAGCACCACGATGGCTGCGTTTTCGCTCCGCGATCTCGGCTCGAATGGCGTCGCCTCGCTCGGTCCGGCCTATTAGATCAACAGGCTGTTAGTACAGCGCTCTTTTCAGGGCCCTTCTCCCCAGTTCCAGTCCAGCGCTTCAGTCTTGATGACCGTCATGGCAGCGTCGAGGTAGCGCAGCTCGCCCCTGCTGCTCGACAGTGGAGGCTCTTGTACCAAGAGCGCCGCTGTGGTTCCCAAAGGTGGCTCGAGGAGGATCAGGTACTCGTCGTCCCAGTTGTGATGGTTGCCAACATAGATCAATCGAAAGCGGTCTGTGACGATCTGCGATTGCTGACCTAGTGTGATCGTCGCAGACGTGAGGAATAGACAAATTGTGTGGCCGGAAGCGTAGCAGCCTCCGTCCCAGGAAAACGGGCCCGACCCGAGCTCCAGATGAACCTTATCAGCGCCGGCGGTGACCCCTTCGAGGACTTCAACCGGCTTCCCAAGCTCGCAAGGCGCATACTTCTGATAGACAGTGTCGTCAGGAGGGCCGCCCAGCTGAACCCTCGCGGTTACCGAGCCCAGCTTCTCGATCCCCAACGCATCAAGCGAGAGACGCGTGGGAGACTCTGAGAGCTCTGCTGACAAAAACACCACGATCTTGAGCGTCGCGGGATGCCTAGGCCCGCTCAATGACATTCTGTAGATATAGGTCCAAGCCTGCTCAAGTTGCCCCAGACGCTTCACCTCGCACTCCACCACGCCGCTAGGCGTATAGCGTGTGCGATCGGGGCCGTGAAGCACCGCCTCCACGAAGTGGGGCACCTGCTGTTTTCCCTCAACACGAGGCAGGGGAAACTCTGGAGCAGAAAACCTCACCTGGCCTACTATCGCAAGCTCCTGCTGCCAGGTGAGGCCCTCAGAAAAGCCACTGCAGAGGGCCGCCCCTTCGGGGATGGTCAAGACGGTGGTTTTCGAGTCGTCGGGCTTGCTAGGCGTGGTGTTTTTCTCATCAGTACAACCCGCGACACCAAGCGCCAGGAGCGAAACAAGGATAAGCGCCTGATAGACCATCTGAACCTTCCCCCGCGTTAGCGGATATCGTAACGTAGCAGCCTGTTGATCTAGCCTGGGTCAAGAGGTACCCGAGCCGCTGAACGTCTGGCAATCGGACGTGCGGAGCGATCTCGACGAGCATGCCACTGTCGAGCTTCTCCGCCAACTCGGAGAGGATTGTCGCCACGTTGGTCCAGGTGACCTGTGGCCGAGAAGAGAAGCGGCCGACGTCGAAGGCCGTGGTCTCCAGGCTCGCAACAGCCATGCCCCCCGTCTCCGTATCGACCCGATCGACAGGCATCAGCGACACGACCTTGCTGACATGCCCTTCGCTCCAGACCCTCCCAGCCTGCGTCGGTCGGGTGGCGCGATCGGCGCTCACCTGGAACACCATCGGTTGCTGGACCCGATTCAACGAGAACTGGATCTTCGGCTGGGCCCGATCGGCGCTCACCTGGAACACCATCGGTTGCTGGTGCGCAGACCCGTGCTGAACCATCGAGGTCCGCCTGGGCCTCCGATGTCTACTCCGATGTCTAACAGACTGTTGATTTAGCCGAGGCTGGACCAAGCGAGGCGACGCCATTCGAGCCGAGATCGCGGAGCGAAAACGCAGCCATCGTGCTGCTACGGCGAGTTTGAGCAGCGACAAAGAGCTCGGTTCGACGGGCAAGCGTCGCGATGGGAGGGCTAGATCAACAGGCTGTTAAGGTGAAACCTCTCGGTGTGCGCTCTTTGGCAACTGTGTTATAGAGCCGCGAGGTCAGGAACCAATGAACAAGCCTGAGCAGCTGAGCGAGGCCGCCGAGAGTCGGAAGGCCGAGAGTCGGCACGCCGACCCTGGCGCCGAGCGACGACGACAGCCCAAGCAGCCCCGCAGCGTCGAGACCTTCAACTCGATCCTCGAGGCCGCCGCCGAGCTCTTCGCCGAGCGTGGTTATGAGCAGACCACAACCCATCAGGTGGCCAACGCCGCTGGGGTCAGCGTCGGCGCGCTCTACCGTTACTTCGGCGGTAAGCAGGCAATATTACAAGAGGTGTACCGACGCGAGACCACCGAGATCCGCCAGCGCATCCTGGCCTCCTTCAGCATCGCCGATCTGGTTGGGCAAGACCTGCCCAAGCTGGTGATGAAGGCGATGACGCTGGCCTTCCACGCCTACGCCGAGCGACCAGGGCTGCGCCGCGTGCTCGTCGAGCAGGCGCGCAAGATCCCTGAGCTCGTCCAGCTACGTCACGAGCAAGAGCGCGAGATCCACCAGGCCGTGAGGGCGATCCTCGGCGCGGCGCCTGGAGTCCAGATCCCAGACATCGAGATCGGCGCCTACCTCGTGACCCTCTTCATGGAGGCGCTGATCGACGACTACACGCTCTATCGGGAGCCGAAGCTCGAAGAGCAGCGCGTGATCGACGCCGCCGCCGACTTCATCCTCCGCTACGTGCTCGGCAGCACCGCGCGGCGGCCTGGGCACGATGCCTTGGCGCTCGAAGCACAGCTCCCCAGAAAAACGTGAACGATCGCGGGTCTTGGACTCCGCTTGTCGCTCGTTAGTCAGAGACGTAGCAGCTTCACGATCTGCGCGTCGGTGGGGAGCGCCCCCAGGGCACCCACACCAGCGGCAGCGAACGCCGCGCCGGCCGAGGCCCGCGCCAGCGCAGAAGATAGCGGGTGACCTCGCAGCAGCGACGCTAACAGCACACCTCTAAAGACATCCCCACAGCCCGTCGTGTCTCGCGGCGTGGGCCCCGCGAAGGCTGGCGTCTCGATCCAGCGCCCATCGGCGCCGCGAAAGAGGCTGCCCTGCGGCCCCAAGGTCAGACCAACCACGGCGCCGCTCGCACAGCGACCGGCGAGCGAGAGCAACGCCTCCCGTCGCGTCGCCGCGAGCTCGTCTGCGACCTCGCGAGCCACGACAAGCAGCGTACAGCAGGACAGCAGCTCCTCCGGCGCGTCGTCGAGCCGATCGAGATCGAGGGAGACCAGCAGCCCCTGACGCCGCGCGAGTCGAGCCGCGGAGAGCGCAGCTGCGGGCTGCGTGGTGTCGAGGTGCAGCGCGCGAGCTCCCTCGAGAGCGGCTGCCTCGAGGTGCTCGGCCTTCAAGCGGCAAGCCGGGTCGCGGAGCTCGATGATCGTCCGCTCGCCCTCCGGTTCGACCAGCACCAGGGCGCCGCGCGTACGAGCCCCCGAGATCCGCTCGAGAGCGAGCTCGACGCCGCGACCGCTCAGCGCGTCAGCGATCCTCGCCGCTGCAGCGTCAGCGCCCACCGCCGCGTGGAGTCGGGTACGGAGGCCGAGCGTCGCCGCGGCGGCCAAGGCCGTCGCGACCTGACCACCGACCGACGAGCCGAACGCTCGAGCACGGAGCTTCTCGCCGCTTGTGGGGAGGCGAGCGACCTCAGCGCTGCGATCGAGGGAGACCTCACCCAGTCCCAATAGCTCTGGCGCGTCCATCGGCTGCTCCCGGCCTCGCAGGTCTCGACGCAACGTCATCGAGAAGGCTCGGCAGAGAAACCGCCCTCATCGGTTCTGCCGCATATTTGGCGCTTCGGGGTGCTTTGGGACCTCTAGCACGTCGTCGCTCCGCTTGGCAGGGGCAAGTCAGCGGTAGACGTCGCCATCGGCTTCGCTCGCCTCCATCGCCCCCTCGCCACGCCAGCGTAGGGCAGCGGCGGTAGCGACCACGGCGGCGTCCAAATAGAGGCGTTCGCGTGAGATCAACCCGACACGTACGACTTGGCCGCGCGGCTCGACGGTGTTGGTGGCGAAGCCCTCCGGCGCCTCGACCTTGTAGAGCGCGGCGACCGCGCGGTGGAGCTTACGGTCGGCGGGAAGCGGCAGATCGAGGTCGACCTCAACCCGCGAGACCCCTTCGGAGCCGATCAGGCGAGCGCGATACCTCGCCCCGGCTAGCTCGCCGACGATCAACAGCCAAGCCGTGGTGGCCGACGCCTCGGGGCAGAGCATCAGCTCTTCATCGAGATTGACCGTGAGGTCGAGTCGATCGTCATCGTTGTGCTGGTGTGAGAGCAGCTTGAGCAGATGGATCACCCCCTTCAGGCGCCTGAGCTGCTCGCTCGAGAGCTCGGGTCGCGGTGGCCTCTCGCCGCCCCTGGCGTTGATCCAGCAGATCACCAGCGCGACTGACGAGATGGGCAAGAAGACCAGGATGTACTCGCTCAAGTTGAGGGCCGCGCAGATGATCACGCCGAAGAGGGTGAGAAAGACCACCGCCTGCCCGCACCCGTCGAGCCTGTCGAAGGGGTTACGCGGCTTGGCGCTCCGCGAGAGCGCTGCGAGATGTGCCACCAGCTGAGAGATCGTGGCCTGGGTAAAGGAGTTCGACGACGGCATCTACCTCAATGATACCCTAGCTCCCTCCCAAACTGAGGCAAAACTCATTGCCACCCCGGCCGAGGCAACAGGTACACAGCCACGGCGGTCGGTCTCGCGGTGCCCATAGCCGCCAGCTGTAGAGGGAGCCGCCAACGCTAGCGAGCTGCCAAGGAATACGTATCCTGAGCGATCATCAGCTCTTCGTCTGTGGGGATGACGAGGATACGGATCGGCGAAGCCTCAGTGGCCACGTCGACCTCTTTGCCGCGGACGTTGTTTTTCGCCTCGTCGAGCTGGTAGCCGAGCTTGTCCATCCCGCAGACGATCTGTTGGCGCAGCTCGACACCGTTTTCGCCAGCGCCAGCGGTGAAGACCAGCGCGTCGACGTGACCGAGCACAGCGGTGTAGGCCCCGATGTACTTCTTCACGCGATAGGCGTACATCTCGAGCGCCAGCTTCGCGCGCTCGTTCCCCTCGCGAGCGGCGTTCTCGCATGAGCGCATATCGTTGCTCACGCCGGAGATGCCGAGCAGGCCGCTCTCTTTGTTGAGCAGCTTGTCGATCTCGCCGATAGAGAGGTTGCGCACGCGCTCGAGGTAGGCGATCAGCGCGGGATCGAGGTCACCGCAGCGGGTGCCCATCATCAGGCCCTCGAGGGGCGTCAGGCCCATCGAGGTGTCGACGCTCTGGCCTCTCTCGATCGCCGTAATGCTCGCGCCGTTGCCGAGATGCGCCGTGATCAGGTTGACCTCGTCAGAGCGCTTACCGAGCATCGCCGCCGCGCGATACGCCACGTAGCGATGCGAGGTCCCGTGGAAGCCATAGCGGCGTACACGGTTCTCCTCGTAGAGCTCGTAGGGCACGGCGTACATAAAGGCGTGCTTGGGGATGCTCTGGTGGAAAGAGGTGTCGAAGACGCCGACCTGGGGCACGTTCGGCAGCACCTCTTTGGCGACCTCGATGCCCATGATGTTTGGCGGGTTGTGCAGCGGCGCCAGCTCGATGTGATCGCGCAGCGCCTGCATCACGTCGTCGTCGATCATCGCCGTGGCGGAGAAGACCTCACCTCCGTGGACCACGCGATGCCCCACCGCGCCGATCTCGCCGATGTCGGCCAGGCCGCCCTTGGACGTATTGGTGAGCGCGTCGATGATCAGCCTCAGCCCCGCCGAGTGGTCGGCGACAGGCTCTTTCACCTCATACTTCTCCCCGTTGATCGAGTAACCCAGCTCCGACTCGTCTTCGCCAATACGCTGCAGCAAGCCGCTGGCGAGCGCCTTCTCCTCGGGCATCGCGAACAGCTCGAACTTGATCGACGAGCTGCCAGAGTTGATCACAAGGATCTTCATCGCTTTTGTCATCACGACCTAACCTCTCTGCGCCTGGATCGCGGTGATCGCGACGGTGTTGATGATGTCGACGACCAGACAACCGCGCGAGAGGTCGTTGACCGGCTTGCGCAGCCCCTGCATCACCGGGCCGATGGCGATGGCGTTGGCCGAGCGTTGTACGGCTTTGTAGGTCGTGTTGCCGGTGTTCAGGTCGGGGAAGATAAACACGCTCGCGGCGCCCGCGACCGCGCTGTTCGGCAGCTTCGTCTTGGCCACGCTCTTGTCGATGGCCGCGTCGTATTGAATCGGCCCCTCGACCGCGAGGTCCGGCCGACGCTCCTTGACCAGCGCTGTCGCCGCGCGGACCTTCTCGACGTCGTCGCCGGTGCCGCTATAGCCGGTGGAGTAGCTGATCATGGCCACCCGCGGCTCGATGTCGAAGGCCGCCGCCGTGTCAGCACTGGCGATCGCGATGTCGGCCAGGTGCTCGGCCGAGGGGTTGGGGTTGACGGCGCAGTCGCCATAGACGAGCACCTGGTTGGGCAGCGCCATGAAGAACACGCTGGAAGCGATGCTCACGCCCTCTTTGGTCTTCACGAACTCGAGGGCTGGACGCAGCGTATGTGCCGTGGTGTTGATCGCGCCGGAGACCATGCCATCGGCCTTGCCTTCCTGCACCATCATCGTGCCGAAGTACGTCGGGTCGTGCATCAGGTCGAAGGCGAACTCCAAGGTCGGGTTTTTCTTGACCCGCAGCTCCTGGTAACGCTTGGCGAAGACCTCGCGCAGATCGCTGGTGGAGGGATCGATCACCTGCGCCACGTCAAGCTTCAACCCCAGCTGGCCGCTCAAAGAGCGGATCGTCTGCTCCTCGCCGAGCAGCACGATGTTGCAGACGTCGCGCGCGAGCAGCACGTCGGCGGCCTTGAGGATCCGCTCGTCTTTGCCCTCGGGTAACACGATGGTCTGCTTGTTGGCGCACGCCAGGTCCATCAGGCGATGGATGAAGACCTGCGGCGTCACGCGCTGCACCTTCGGCGGCGCGGAGCCGCGGGCTAGGAGCGGCGCGATGTCGAAGTTGCTCTCGACAACGCCCTTGACCGTCTCCATACGCGCGCGATCAGCAGCGCGCAGCTGCGGCTTGACGTCGTGGATCTTGATCGCCGCCTCGTAGACGTCGAGGTTGGTCTTGAGCAGCGGCATACGTCCGTTGGTGATGTCGCGCATCAGCCGCAGCACGTTGGGCTGTGGCTCGAGACCTCCGGTCATCACGATCCCGCAGGGGCTCGGGATCGCCGGCGAGTTGTAGGCCGTAGCCATCCCCAACAACACGGCCTCGCGATCACCCGCGGTGACGACCAGGGCGCCGCGCTTGACGGTCTTGAGGAGGTGCTCGAGGCGCATCGCGGCGACGGTGATGTCCTGCGCGATCACGTCGAGACGGTCACTCCCCGCCAAGACCTCGGCGTCGAGGCCGACAGCGACCTCGTCGAGGTAGGGTCTACCGAGCAGATCAGCCTTGGGCAGACAAGCGAGCAGGCGGATGTTGTGAGTCTCGAGCTCCGCCCTGGCACGCTGGATCATCGGCTCGCGATCGTCTGGGTCGACGCGGTTGATCACCACACCGAAGAGCTCGGCGCCCTTCTCGTCGAAGCTCTCCTTGACCAAGCTGATATTGTTCAGCACCGCCTCGATGCGCTCGTTGTCATCGCAGCGGTTGACGCAGCCGTCCTCGCCGAAGGTGCAGCCGACCTCGTCACAGTTCGTCGCGTTCGCTACAAGCAAGATCGGCGCCGTGAGGTTCTTCGAGATGTCAGCGTTGATGTTGAACTCGAAGGCCGCCATCGCGCCGAAGTAGTCGGTGCCCTCACAGACGACGAAATCGGAGTACGCGGCGACGCTCTGGTATGCGTCGAGGATCTTGTCGAGGATCTCATCGTACTTGCCGTGAGCGAGCGCGTCGGTGACCTCGTCCATCGAGACCGGCGCCATCTCCTCAACGCTCGCCTCGAGCCCCAGCGCCTCCTTCATCAGCACGACATCGGGGTCTTTACCGTCGAGACCGCGCTGCCCTATCGGCTTGAAGTAGCCAACCCGACCGAGGGAGCGCTCGAGAAGCGCCACCAGGCCTAGCGCGACCATGCTCTTGCCGCTGCGTCGTTGGGTTGCGGTTACTAGTACACTGCTGGCCATATCGTTCTCCCGGGATGATTGTGCAAGTCTCTCAACGCCGCCAGCCAGCCACCTCGGCAACTTGTCGGGGGTCGGTCTATCGGGACGCAGTCTAGAGGGTTTGGAAGCGACGGGATAGCGCAATGTGTCATTCTCTTATTGTCAAGCGCGTGTCCAGTGACCGATGTGGCAAGTTGGAGCTAACCCAACGCCATCATGCCCAATTCGCTCTACTCGAACTCCGAGCATCCGAACGTTCAGCCCCCAAAAGCCCGCGTATACGCCCCGCAGAAGTTGCCAACTATGGCAAGTGAATGGCTTGCAGAGTCTCGGGATTTTGTAGTAAGCCGTTGCCGTACGAGGCAGGAGACCTCGGCCAACCTCAGGCATTGGGAGAGCGACCCATGGCAGACGCTGACAAGCTGAATATCGAGATCATTCGCGACGAGTGCATCGGGGATGGAGCCTGCTGCAGCGACGCACCGGGCACCTTCGAGATGGACGACGAGAACATCGCCATCGTGAAGAACCCTGTAACCGATGACCGTGACACCATCGTCGAGGCCGCGCGTAACTGCCCGACCGAGGCGATCATCGTCAAGGACAAAGAGGCCGGCGAGCAGCTCTTCCCCGAGGAGTAGCTCCAGATCACCCCAGCGGACGGCGACCATCTCCGGCGCCGTCCCGCCCCCTCTCCTCCTCCCTCACAGCGCTCCTTCGTCATCTGGCTTCCCGGTCGTCTAGCTTGCTGGTCATCGGGCTCCCTGGTCATCTGGCTCCCTGGTCATCTGGCTTGCTGACTTCGCGCGAGCGCGCCCGCACGTGGTCGGGGAGTTCGAAGACAGCGCCTTGATGAAGGTCTTTGGCCAGACCACGGCGGGCTTGGTGGTACGGCGTTCTGAGGCATAGAGAGCGGCCGGCTGTGCGCTGCCCGGCGACGGGAGGAATCCGTGGGGGTGACTACGGCGAGCTCGAGCGACAGCTCGGTTCGACGGGCTGGTCGCGACGAGAGGGCTCGATCAACAGGCTGCGAATAGCCTCGCTCGGGGTTTACTTCCACAGAAGCGGAGCTAAAAGCCAGCCATGAAACAACGAGAGCTCCGTAACCTAGGTCTGCCTCGCGGGGCGCCGATCAAGCTGGCGGGTCGCCTCATCAAAGAGGGCATCGCCTCTGGGCTAGACAAAGAGCGCGTCCGCGCGCGGCTGCGCGCCGTGATCGGCGAGCCACGCCAGCACACAGCCGATCCGTACTTTGGCCCGCTCGCCCGCGAGCTCATCGGGCAGCCGGCGGGGTTCTCTCCGCGGGAGCAACCAGCCCCCTGGCGTCAATGGGGCGAGGACCTCGACGAGGCCGCCGTCGCCCAGCTGCGTACAGCCTGCGAGCTCCCCGTCGCCCACTGCGGCGCGTTGATGCCCGACGCCCACCTCGGCTACGGCCTACCGATCGGCGGCGTGCTCGCCACCGAGGGCGCGGTGATCCCCTACGCCGTGGGCGTCGACATCGCCTGCCGAATGCGGATGACCGTCGTCGACATGCCAGCGCGCTCCCTCCGCGATGACGCCGATGCGCTGATCGACGCGCTGAAGACCGAGACGCGCTTTGGCGTCGGCGCCAGCTTTCGCCGCAAGCGCGACCACGAGGTGATGGACGCGGACTGGGGCGCCACCAAGGTCACCCGGCAGCAGCGCGACAAGGCCTGGGCGCAGCTCGGCACCAGCGGCTCGGGCAACCACTTCGTCGAGTGGGGGACGCTGACCCTCGATCGGCCCGACCTCGGGGTCGCCGCGGGCACCTACGTGGCGTTGCTCTCCCACAGCGGCAGCCGCGGAGCTGGCGCCGCGGTGGCGCAGCACTACTCGAAGCTGGCGATGAAGCAGCACCCTGAGCTGCCCAAGGCGATGCAGCACCTGGCCTGGCTCGAGCTCGACAGCAGCTCGGGGCAAGAGTATTGGGCGGCGATGAGCCTGATGGGCGACTACGCAAAGGCCAACCACGAGCTGATCCATCACCACATCCTGCGCGCGCTGCGTGCTCGCGCGCGCGCGACGGTGGAGAACCACCACAACTTCGCCTGGCGCGAACGCCACGGTGGCCGCGACGTGATCGTGCATCGAAAGGGCGCCACCCCCGCCGGCCGCGGCGTGCTGGGCGTGATCCCTGGGTCGATGGCGACGCCGGGCTACGTCGTGCGTGGGCGTGGCGCCGCCGCCTCGCTGGAGAGCGCATCCCATGGGGCTGGGCGCGTGCTCTCCCGCAAGGCGGCCAAGCGAAGCCTGCGCTGGCCTGAAGTCAAGGCGCAGCTCGAACGAAGCGGCGTGACGCTGCTCTCGGCCGATCTCGACGAGGCACCGTCGGTCTACAAGGACATCGAGCAGGTGATGGACGCGCAGAACGACCTGGTCGAGCGGGTCGCTCGTTTCGAGCCCAAGATCGTCAAGATGGCGGGTCCAGGCGAGCGCCCAGAGGACTGAAGAGACACGATGTCAGTACAGCTCGCGACGAGAGGGCGACGTCCAGACGGCTACGCCAACGCGTCGTCGGGCAGATCCCCTGAGAGAAACTGCTCTTCGAGCTGCTCGACGAGGGAGGCATATGCAGTCTCGGTGGTGCTATCCGAGAAGCGCAGCCGGATCCCCATCCCACGATCGTCGCTGTCTTCGACCAGGCGCGAGACGACGCCCTCGAGGGCAAAGGGCTTGTGGTTGCCCGGTGGCATCAGCAGCAGGCGCACTGGCGTGTCGAGCTCGAGGAGCTCTCGCGACCGCACGAAGATACCTTCTTCGTTGAGGTCTCGGGTGAAGTTGATCCGCCGCCCGGCGCGCCCGCTGTAGGTCACGCGTAGCTTCACCGGCAGACGCCGCAGGCCGCGCTTGTCATCGGCCACCCCGTTTGCCCAGTTGTTCACATAGACGATCTTGTTGCGCTCGCTAGTGTACACTTGGACGCCAACGCCGGCGCGAGCCCGCGGGTCGTTGAGCTTGGGGCGCCGCCAGGTCACGACGCCCTGCACAAAGAAGCGTGGACCGCTGACGAAGGTGATCTCTACGCGCACGACCGCGCCGACCTCGGGGGGATCCGCAGAAGGACAGAAGATGCCGCCCCCGGAGATGTTGGGGTCGTAATAGCGAGCCCAGTCGTCGCGGTTGGCCACCCGCAGGCGTAGGCGCTTGGGCGCCGCGCCGTAGCTCGTAGAGAGCACGTCGGTCGGTGAGTCGCGTAGGCTGCGTGGCACCGACGTCGCCGCAGTGGGCTGCGCGCTCCGTCGCACCACGCTCTTGGCAAGGCGGCGAGCGCCGCTCATGAAGGGCCGCTCGATCATCCGCGAGCCCGTCCTCTCGACCGCCCCACCGCGCTGTGGCTTCGCGCGACGAGCGCCCCTGCTTGTCAGCGGCTGCTCGGGGCCCGTGCGAAAATGCTCGAGGGCGCGGCGGCGACCGCCTGGCTCGGCGCGGGGATCGATCGGCTTCTTCTTTAAACCAGACACCTCATGGGTGCTCCGTACCGACGAGCGGGCGTCAGCCTGCTGGGCATCGTCGCCGCTGGGTGAACGCGGCCGAGCCTCGACCTTGACGTCCGGCTCCTGTGGCCCCGTGATCTGCTCGAGCGCGTCGCGGGTACGTGGCCGCATGACGCGGGTCCCGACCGCGGCGTCGAGGGAGGGTAGCGCGACATCATCACGCACCAACAAGCGCTGCCGGGCGCGCTCTCCAAGGCCCTCGACAGAAGACGCGGCCTTCATCAAGGTCGGCGCCGGGGAAGGCGCTGGCAAGCTCTTCGCGCCCGGCGATGGTGTGGCCACCAAAACCCCGGCGGGAGATGGCACTCCCGCGCCTTCGCTCTCGGGCACCGCGTCGAGCGCCTCGGCGAGCTGGTCGACGTTTGCGTAGCGCGCGCCGGGATCTTTGGCCAGGCAGCGCAGGATCAACGCCTGCATCGCGTCGGGGAGCCCGGGGACGAACTCCTTGGGCGGCGTTGGCGGCGTCTGGACGTGGGCCAACATGATCTCGAAGGCGCTCTCGGCGTAGAAGGGCACCATGCCCGTGGCCATCTGGTAGAGCGTAACGCCAACGGAGTAGATGTCGGCGCGCGCATCGACCGACTTGAGCGCCTTGCATTGCTCCGGCGACATGAACAGGAGTGTGCCGAGCATCGCGCCGGGGGCCGTGTTGGAGGGCCCCTCGGCGAGCACCTTGGCGATCCCGAAGTCCATCACCTTCGGGAACTCGGACCTGCCGACCTGGCTGACGATGATGTTGGAGGGCTTGATGTCGCGGTGGACGATGCCGTGGCCGTGGGCGTAGCTCAAAGCGTCCAGCACGGGGCGCATCATCGCCTTGATCCGCCCGAGGCTCATTGGACCGCCGAGATCGTAGAGGATCTGATCGAGGGCCATCCCCTCGACCAGCTCCATCACGATCGCGTAGGAGCCGCCATCGGCGACGAAGTCGAACACGCGGATGATATGCGGATGGTTGAGCTTGGCCTGGACCTTCGCCTCGGCCTCGAAGCGGGCCATCAGCGAGGCGTTGTTGGTGAACGAGCCGAAGAGCACCTTCACCGCCACCTGCTGGTCGAGGCGGCGGTTGGTCGCGCGGAAGACCATCGAGGTCGAACCGGTAGCGATGGCCTCCTCGAGAATGTAGACGCCAGCCAAGGCTTGGCCGACGAGGCTCTCCGGGGACGTCATCTAGGGCACCCGACTCCGAACTGTCGCTGTCAGCCCCAAGCCGACTGCCAGCGGCAATCGATACACGACGAAGATCAACCAGCGGCGTGGTTACCAATGCTCCTGGTTCGGCTACCCCGCCCTCCAGAGGTGGTCGAGACCCACATCTAGAGAAGCGCATGGTAGCACAACCCGGGCTCCTGCATAGGTTTCTGTGACAACGAAAATGCCACCGGAAATCAAGTATTTGATCTCACTGCAAGCAGCGACGAGGCAGCCTTGACGCAACGCGTCATCCCTCCTGGAGTTCAACGGAGGCAGACCGAAGCCACCAGGTTGGTTGGCCGACCACTTCGTACCACGACCCGGAAAAACGTGACCAAGGCGTGTCGCAGCAGGCTCTTCAATCGACAGGCTGCTCGAGCGCTGACCCGCTTACCGAACCGAGCTGCGCGAAGGATGCAGAATCACAGCGTAGGAGCGAGAAGGGTGCCTGCTGGTAGCACGCAACCGACGAGCGACAACCGCTGCGATGTCGCAGACCAGCGCGGCGACGGGAGGTGAGCGGGTCAGCGCTCTAGTCCGTGATGAGATGGATTCGAAAGAAACGGCCCTGCCGACGCAGGGCGACAACCGCTCCAAGCTGACCAAAGCGCGCCAGCGCGATCTGATCGCTGGGCTTCAGGGCGACAGAAAGCCGCTTGGGCGGCGGCCCAAAACGGCGAACCATCTGCGGATAATCGAGCATGACCAGCTTACGCAACTTGAGCCCTCGACGTCGCGCCCGACGGATCAGCCGCTGCAAGAAGGGGCGTAGCTTCCGACCGTCGACCCAACGCCCCTCGACTCGCACGCGCTTGGCAAGGAGCGGCTCGATGACCTGAAGCCGGCCTTCGAGCAGGCCGCGAAAGAAGCTCTGAGCCACGAGCTCGGCGAGGAAGGCTTCTTGGGGCTTGGCCTGGGACACCCCCGGTGACGCGATCGCCGTGATTAGCGCGGCGACAGCGACGCCCGCTGCCCGGAATCGGGGCGCGCTATGACACAAGGCGGCCCACCTGAACTCGCGGCGCACGCATCACCTGACCGGCGAGCGAGAAGCCCGGCGTAACCTCCGAGACGACCACTCCGTCTTGCGACGCGTCGTCGACGGTCACTAACCCGATCGCCTCGTGCAAGGTCGGATCGAAGCGCTGGCCGACGGTCTCGATCCGCTCCAGCCCCAGCTCACCGAGCTTCCGCAGCATCAGCTGACGCACCAGCTCGACGCCCTCGAGCACGGCGTCGCCAGAACGCTCGGGGGCACCGCCGGCTGGCCGCGCGCCGACTGAGATCGAGCGCTCTAGCGCCTCGAGCACCTCGAGCATCGGCTCGGCCATCTCCATACGCTGACGCCTCGCCTGCTGCTCTGCCTCGCGCTCGAGGCGGCGGCGGGTGCTCTCGACCTCATCGGCTAGCTCGCTGCGTAGCTGCGTCTGGAGCTCCGTGAGGCGCTCCTGGGCACGGGAGAGCTGCTGTTCGAGCTGCTCGACGTAGCTCGGCGCGGAGGAGCTGGGCTCGGCGGCGGTGGTGCCAAGATCATCGAGCTCTTCTTCGGTCATCTGTGAGACCCGTCGATCGACGACCTGGAAGGCTGGCGCCTCCTCTCCGGGATGGGCCTGGTTGGGTTGAGTCTCTTGGGGTTTTGGCATCCCATCGAAGAGCGGCGGCGGCGCGCCATTTCCTTTCGCGTTCATGTGGCGATACCTCATGCACCTCGTGCGTTTCGCGGCGTGGCCGCTCGCGCGGCCGACTCCAGCATAAGTCGTGCTACGACGAGCGCAACCCGATGCTATCCTGCCTGCGCTTTGAGCGCCCGCTCGACGATCATCGGCTGTGCTCTGGCTACCCTAGCGGTGGCGCTGGCTCAGGCTGGGCCTACGTTCTACTGGCTCGACTCCAGCGAGTTCGTCGCCGCCAGCTGGACCCTCGGCGTGGCCCACGCTCCGGGACATCCGCTGATGTCGCTGACCGCGCGGCTCTTCTGCTGGTTGCCGGTGGGGACCATCGCCTTTCGCGTGACCCTCGCTTGCGCCGTGGAGGCCGCCGCCGCCACGGCGATCGTCGCCCTCCTCGCCCTGCGGCTCCTCGACACCGCCGCTGGCGAACCCCATCGGCCGCTCGGCGCGCCACGCGGCGGGCTGACCCACCTCGCCGTCACTGTCGCGGCGCTCACCGCCGGCTGGTCCTATACCCTGCTCTTTCAGGCCGTCCGTGCCGAAGTCTACGCGCTCAACGCCCTCTGTGTGCTCGGCGCGACCTTCACCCTCGCACGCTTTGGCCAGCTCGCAGACCGGCGCTACCTCCTCGCCGCCGCGCTGCTCACCGGCCTCGGGCTCTGCAACCATCACCTGCTCATGCTCCTGGCGGTCCCCGCTGCCCTGCTCTACCTGCTCGTCGGCGTCAAGCGTCGACCTGATCACCCCACCCGGTGGCGACGTGCAGCGGTGGGCGTGCTGCTCGCCGGCAGCCTGGGGCTCTGCGCCCTGGCCTACCTCCCGCTCCGCGCGGCGCAGAGGCCACGAGTCAACTGGGGCGCGCCGACCACCGTCGACCGCTTCGCCTGGGTCGTCTCGGCGCGGGGCTTTCACAAGGCCGTCGACCGGGCTACGCGGGAGTCTCTCCAGCACCGGGCAGGGGGCGCGCTCTTCGCGCTCTTCGGCGGGCTTGGGGCGGGGGGAGCGCTGATCGCCTTCAGCGGGCTCTACGTTGGCTGGCGTCGCCAGGAGACGCGCCGAGAGACGCTGCTGATCGCCGCGGTCGGCGGCTTCAACCTGCTGGCCCCGCTGCTGGTTGGTTTCGACCCCTTCAACCCCGACGCCCACGGCTACCTCGCTGTCGCGGTGCTGGCGATGGCGCCGGGGATCGCGCTGCTGATCGTCGGCGCAGGGCAAGCCTTAGCGCAGCTTTCGCGCTGGGCGCCGGTGGCGACGCTGCTGGCCCTGGCGCTGCCGGCGCTGCAGCTCGGAGAGCTGCCAAAGAGCGATCTCTCGGACCATTGGGACGCCGAGGAGACCGCCCGAGCGATGCTCGCCGTGCCGCCGGGCAGCCTCGCGCTGACGTCGTACTACGGTACGGTGTTTTCGGCCTGGGCGTTGCAGGGCGTCTGGGACCACCGCCCCGACGTCGCCGTCGTGCACCGCAACTTTCTTGGTCAACCGGGCTACGCAGAACAGCAAGCGCAGCGCCATCCTGAGCTGGCCTCGCAGCTCACGGCCTGGGGCAAGCGACGCCGGCTGAACCCCGCCGATCTGCCAGCGCTGGCGCGCCGAAGGCCGCTGCGCGTACAACCCGACCTCAACGTCTCAGCGGCGGTGAGCCAGCGGCTCAGCCCGGCAGGGCTGCTCTTCGCCTACCAGGCCCCTCGGGTCGACGCTCGCCGCTACCTTCGCTGGCACCTCCGTCGCCACCTCCACCTCATCGCCGCTTGGCACGACGCCCTCGGCCCGCTCGTCGAAAACGAGAGCCGGCGCGCGGCGAGCTGGTTTCACTACCTGTTGGCGCGCCAGACCTGCGCCTACGGACCGACCGGCGCGGCACGGGTCCACCTGCGCGCGCTGGAGCGGCTGCAGCCTAGAGCCAAGCTGCTCGCCCAGCTGCGGCGCGCGTGTCGTCGACGCTGATAAGGACAGCTCCCCGGGACAAAAGGGGAACGGTCGCTGGTCCTGGACTCCGCCGGCTTCGTTCCTCGTCAGTCAGAGACCACCTGTAACGAGCACGTCGACAAGACACGGCTGACCCAGGTGGGCCGGGCGCTGGTGACCTCGGGATCGAGCACATCCCGGGTCATTCTCCCGAGGCGCGAGGCCGCTCTGAGCGAGCCAACCGCACCCTACAAGACCGACTCGTCAACGAGCTCCGGGTTGCGGGCATTCGGACCGTCGCCACGGCCAACCGTTACACTAAGAAGGTCTACTTGCCGCAACACCGGCGCAGCTTCGCGAGCAAGCCCCGAGACCCTCACAGCGCCTTCGTCGCGCTCGGCACCACCGTCATCCTCGACAACGTGCGCATGCAAATCGCAAAGCAACCTGGGCTACGGACCTGCAAGGGCAAAATAGTCCTGGTGCGACGGCACCTCGATGGCCGTCACACCCTATGGTACGAAAAGCGAGCCTTCGGCTGCTTCGACAAGAAGGGCCGACCAACCCAAGTCCTCAACAAGGTTGCTTGAATCGAAACCGGACAGATGACTTGTCAAACACGACCGGTCATTTCATTTGTCAAC
>PDWJ01003538.1_pt1 | contig 17030 bp, 24 predicted proteins | sample 1430881 | NCBI WGS metagenome assembly PDWJ01 (sample SAMN01162460, study PRJNA174530) | Oral metagenome, whole genome shotgun sequencing project. | biome: Marine environment; feature: Marine mammal; material: Swab sample of the gingival sulcus; isolation source: swab sample of gingival sulcus...
CTGGAAGATTATTTATGATTGGTGGAATAATAACTGTTATACTTACATTTTTAGTGGATATAAAGATTCAGTTTATAATAGTTATTGCAATAGCATTGGTTATTCTCATTGCTCCTATTGTTTACTCGTATATGAAAAGAGGTGTATGATGAAAAAGTTAAGTATTATATTTATTTTAATAGCTTTACTAGTAGTATCTTGTGCTCCAAAGGAAGCTGAGGTTAAAGAAGAAGTTAAGAAGAAAGAAATGGTGTGGGATGAAGACTACAGTGTTATGAAAGAAAATGGTGTTATAAGCGCGTCGCTTATGATGCCAAAAGGAGATAAAGTTCCCGTAGTGCTAATAATAGGAGGATCTGGACCAATGACTAAAGCTGGAATTGCGAATGGATTTATTCTTTTAGCAGATGCGCTTAAGAGGGAGGGCATCGCTACAATCAGCTATGACAAAGTTGCTGTTGGGGATTCTATCGTTACTGACTTTAAGGAGTCTGATGCAACAATTGAGTATTACGTTCAAGACGCTAAGTTAGTAGTCGATAAGATAAAAAAAGATAAGAGGTTTTCTAAAGTCTACATTGCAGGACACTCTCAAGGGTCTCTAGTAGCTGCCTTAGTTGCTAAGAACACTGATATTGATGGAATAATAAGCCTTGCAGGGCCTGGTAGAAAAATAGGAGATGTGATTATAGAACAACTTAAACGAAATCCTTATAATACAGAAGAGATTTTATCGGAGGGAAAGGCTATCATGGATAAGTTAGAGAAAGGCGAGAATGTAAAGGAAATTCCTGAATATTATAAGTACCTTTTTAAAGAAAGTGTTCATAATCTTATGAGGAGCTGGTTACCTTTGAGTCCAGCTGACGAGTATGCTTCACTAAATATACCAGTGCTTATAATTCAAGGAGGAAATGACATACAGATCAGTTTGGAAGATGCAAAAATCTTAGATAAGGTAGCTAAGGACTCAAAACTTGTTATACTTGATAAAATGAGCCATGTACTTAAAGATGTTGAAAATGAAAATGATATATCAATATATAAGGACAATGAAGCACCAATAAATACAGAAATGGTGAAGGAAATTGTTCAGTTTGTAAATAGGTAAACCTTTTAGGTTTATCTTTTTTTTAAAAAAAGAACAAATAAAATGTTGACATAACTTTTACATTGTGTTACTGTATTAGTGTATTAATACAGTAATGAATCGTAAGGAGGTTAAATGTCTTATAAATTTGATTACGATAAACCTATATATTTACAACTTGTTGAAGTTTTCATGATTAAAATATATAAGAAAGAATGGAAGGTTGAAGAGAAAATCCCAAGTGTTAGAGACCTTGCAAACATGTACGGGGTAAATCCAAACACAATTCAGAAGGCACTTTCAATCCTTGAAGAGCAAGATGTGCTTAGATCAGAGAGAACAGTTGGAAGGTTTGTTTGTAATAATCCAAAAATGTTTAAAGAGATGAGAGAAAGCTATATCAGCGATATTTCTGTAAACTATTTAAATGAAGTTAGAAAAGTCGTTGATGACTTTAATGAGATAGTTAGTATTTTAGAAAGGAATTGGGGAAAGTAATATGTTAAAAATTGAGTCATTAAATAAGAGTTATGGTTCAAAGCAAGTGCTTGAAGGAATAAACCTAGAGCTTAAATCAAATAGTATAGTTGGACTTCTAGGTCCTAATGGTTCTGGAAAAACCACATTAATTAAAATAATAGCTGGTTTAATACAGGATTATGATGGTAATGTATACGTTGATAATAAGTTAATTGATCATACAAGTAAGGCGAAAATATCTTACTTACCTGAACAGCAGACCCTTAATGAGTGGTGGACAATAGATACTGCGCTTAAATTCTATAGTGACTTCTTTGAAAACTTTGATGTAGAGAAATTTGAAAATATGATTTCGATGTTCAAATTAGATAAGAAGATGAAAATAAAGAAACTATCAAAAGGTATGAAGGAAAAAGTTAACTTAGCATTAGCTTTATCTAAACAAGCAGATATTTATTTACTTGATGAGCCATTAGGTGGTGTTGACCCTGCTGCTAGAAGTATTATACTAGAGAGCATTATTAGAAACTATAATAAGAATTCGCTATTGGTTTTATCTACGCATCTTATTACAGATATTGAACCAATACTTGATAGAGCTGTATTCTTAAAAGATAAAAAAATACTATTAAACGAAGACACAGATACCATAAGAAGTCAGAATTCTATGAGCGTTGATGAGTTCTTTAGAAATACATATAGAGAGGTGTAATATGTTTTTAAAACTTTTAAAATGGGACTTAAAAAGTCAAAGAAAAATATTCATTTTATATATAATATAAGCTGACTTAATAAATGTAAATTGGTTAGCAGCTATTGCAGTAGCATTTAATTTTATGATTGCAATGCTAGTAGTAGCGCTTCCAATTATACTTTTGGCAATTAGCTATGCACAAGATTTTTATGGTAATAACTCATATACAATGCATCAGTTAGCAGTAAAGACATCGACAATATTTCATGCGAAGATGCTATCTGGCATAATATATTTAATACTATCATTTATCGTTTTTGCGGTAGGAACAGTGATAACGAATGCTGTAATCTTTAAGTTCTTATCAATTGAAAGAATTATGAGAGCCTTAGGTAGGGCGTTTAATGAGTTTGCAAAAATACCAAATTATGTAGAGAATATGAATTCATTTACTTTTTGGCTTATTATATTGTTATTCTTTGCATTTGCCCTAATTGGAACTCAAATATACTATGCATTTATTGTTACATTTGGAAACAATAAGTTTTTAAGAAAATTTGGGAAGGCTGGAATCGTCTTATCATTCTTATTAGTTTATATAGGAACTCAAATTGTTTCGTTTCTAACATTACTTTACATGCCTTTGAGTATTGCCGTTGAAAAGACAGGCGGAATGATGGTAAGACTATCCATTACAACTGAGAGATTTATAGGTGTTGCCAAGAGTTTAAAATATGGTCATCCAGCTCCAATTCCTTTAGGAACAATTATTGTATCGATAGTTCTAACAATACTAGCATATTTATATGTGGTTAATCAGCTAAATAACAAAAAGAGCATATAATATTAATTGCTTAAAATTTGGGTATATAAAGATTGTTACATGGACTAGAGAATAGGAGATTTAAATGATAATTACGACAACTAATCAAGTCGAAGGTAGAGAAGTACTAGAATACAAGGGAATCGTATTCGGTGAGGTAATATCTGGTGTAAACTTTATTAAAGATTTTACAGCTGGTATTAGAGATATATTTGGTGGAAGAAGTAAAAACTACGAAGATGAACTTCAAAATGCAAGAGAAGAAGCAATTCGAGAAATGCAACAAAGGGCTATGGCTTTAGGCGCTGATGCTGTTATAGGCGTTGATATTGATTACGAAGTACTAGGAGCTAATGGAAGCATGCTTATGGTTACTTCATCTGGAACAGCGGTAACTTTAAGATAAAACAGGTTATGCCTGTTTTTGTCGTTATAGTATTGATAGGAGGATTTATATGTTTGGGATTGGTGTATTTGGTATATTAGGTATATTAATTGCTGCAATCATAGTTATTGGAATAGTAATAGTACTATCTGGTAAGAAGTAGTGGAGGCTTTAAATGAAAAAGATTATAATGTATTCGAGTAATACTTGAATCCATTGTAGGAATGCAAAAAGTTATCTTCAGAAAGAAGGTATTCCGTTTGAACTAAGAGATATAGGTTCAAACGATATCTATAGAGAAGAGTTTATGAAGACTGGTTCACAGGGCGTTCCTACATTTGTCATAGGTAATGACATAGTAATTGGATTTAATAAAGAAGAAATACTTAGTAAAATTGATTTTTTCATAGACGAGTGTTATAGTTGTAAAAAGAAGATGATTTTACCTAAGAAAAAGGGCAAGATAAAAGCCACATGCCCAAGTTGTGGTGAAAAAACTATATTTGACACAAGAAGATAGGTACATTTTGTACCTGTTTTTTATAAGGGGAAGAAAATGGATTTATATAATATTTTAGAAGAAGTAAAATGTGTAGCGCGTGAAGTTGGTGCTTATCAAAAGTCTATGATGGGTAGAATTCCAAAAGTGCTCACAAAAAGCAATGAAATAGATTTTGTTACAGAAGTTGATAAAAAATCAGAAGAGATGATCCTCTCTAAAATCGTTCCACTTATTAAAGATTCTAGTGTGCTAGCTGAAGAGTCTGGACTTAAGACCACAGATTCCGATTATACATGGGTTGTTGACCCTCTTGATGGAACAACAAATTATGTTAACTCTTTTCCGATATACTGCGTATCTATTGGACTTAAGTTTAAAGACGAGCCTATACTTGGTGTAGTATACGCTCCTGAGCTCGACTATATGTTCAGTGCAATAAAGGGAGAAGGTGCTTTCTTTAATGATGAGAAGATTAGAGTAAGTGAAAAGGAAGAATTACGAGCTTCATTTTTAGCCAGCGGATTTCCATATTCAAAGTTAAAAGATGATAGGTTTAAAAAATATTTTAATAGCGTTATCACAAAGATAAGTGGGTTTAGACGCGGTGGAAGTGCTGCACTCGACATATGTTTGATAGCCAAAGGAGTGTTTGATATATACTTTGAAGTAAGCATATCTGAATGGGATTACTGCGCTGCTAGTGTAATAGTTAGTGAGGCTGGTGGTGAGTTAATAAAATATAAAAACTACGAAAAAGGAAAGGATTTCATAATATCTGGTAATAAAAAAATAACAACTGAACTAATTGATGTATTTGAAAGTCTATAATTGTGATATAATTATAAAAGATTAAGAGCAAATGATTTATTTATATATTGAGGAGAAGAGATGAAACCTATTGTTATTGGTATAGCTGGAGGCACTGGCTCAGGCAAAAGCACTATTGTTGATAGAATAAAGAAAGAAATTGGTGATAATATAGCAGTAATCTGTCATGATTATTACTACAAGCCTAATGCTCATTTATCGTATGAAGAGAGAAGTAGGTTAAACTTTGACCACCCTAACTCACTTGATACAGATATGATGATTGAGCATATTAGGATGCTAAAGGCTAATAAAGCTGTTGATATACCGGTTTACGATTTTGTTAATCATACAAGGAGTAGTGAAACTATTAGGCTAGAACCAAAGAGAGTAATAATAGTAGAGGGAATTCTAATATTTGAAAATCAAGAGCTTGTAGATGAACTCGATATAAAGGTGTTTGTTGATACAGATGCTGATGTTAGAATTATAAGAAGAATTCTTAGAGATGTTAAAGAAAGAGGCAGAAGTCTTGACTCTGTAATTACTCAGTATCTTACAACAGTTAAGGTAATGCATGAAGAATTTGTTGAGCCTAGCAAAAGAAAGGCTGATATAATTATTCCAGAAGGGGGTTACAACCTAGTGGCTCTATCTATGCTAGTTAATAAGATACAGACACTGGTTAGATTAGATGAATAAGAATAGGATTATAGAAGGAAATATTTTTTCTGCAATATTCTCGTTATCGCTTCCGATAATGGGAACTTCTTTATTGCAGACAGTATACAACCTTATGGACATGTTTTGGGTAGGTAAGTTAGGTAGTAAAGCCGTTGCAAGTGTTGGAACCGGAGGTTTTTTCATCTGGTTAGCATTTGCTTTTATTTTACTTGCTTCAGTTGGTACTCAGGTTGGAGTGGCTCAAGCTGTAGGTAGAAAAGACAGGGAATCTATGAGGGGTTATATAAAGACAGCGTTACAACTAGGACTCATCATAGGAATTATTTATTCTGCTGCTATAATAGTATTTCATAAAGAGTTGATCTCTGTTTTTAACCTACAAGACAGTGAACTGATATCACTATCATACGATTATCTACTTACATATGGATATGGTGGATTCATCATATTTTTAATTAGTATATTTACTTCAATATGGAATGGATATGGAAATAGTAAGCTTCCATTTATCTCACTCGGTGTTGGAGTAGCAACTAACTTAGTATTAGACCCGTTACTTATACTATACTTTGGTATGGGAGTTAGGGGAGCGGCGCTCGCAACAGTAATATCTCAAGGAGTTGCACTTCTTGTTTTTATATTTACTATGCCAATGGGAAAAGACCTTTTCTCAAAGCTAAATATATTTAAAGGCTTTAATAGAACACTCGCAAAGGACATAGTAAAGGTGGGTTTACCCACTGCACTTCAGAGTTTTATGTTTACGACAATTGCTGTAGTTATAACAAGGATTGTTGCACATTGGGGTCCAGTTGCAATTGCAGTTCAAAGGCTTGGAGCTCAGCTTGAGAGCGTGACATGGATGAGTGCTGATGGTATTAGCCTTGCAACTAATACATTTGTTGCTCAAAACTATGGAGCGAAGAAAGAAGAGAGGATAAAAAGAGGCTATTTTATAGCGCTTGCCTTTGCATCGTCAATTGGACTGTTTGCAGGAATTATGCTTATATTCTTTGGCAAGGAAATATTTGAGATATTCATAAAAGAGAAGGAAGCGATAGAAATTGGAGCTGACTATGCTAGAATAATTGGAATATCAGAAGTTTTCATGAGCATAGAAGCGATAAGTGGAGGAGCATTTAATGGCTTTAAACTGACAAAATATCCTTCAGCTGTAAGTATAACATTTAACCTGCTTAGAATACCGGGTGCTCTTATGCTATCTTCGATTGCTGCACTTGGTCTCAGTGGAGTATGGTGGAGTATTAGTCTATCAAGTGTTTTTAAAGGAACGGTTATAACTTTACTTTTCTTATATCATATGAAAAAAATGAAGCTATTAGGTAGGTCTAATTGACCTTATCTAATAGCTTTGTCTTTTCAAGCGATATATATAATAGCGTTGCAATTATTACTGCAATTATAGCGTTTATTATTGTAGCTGCTGAAGAATAAGCGGCAATTACTTTTGAAACTGGTCTTGGAATCCCAAGTATATAATTTGATATAAGAAACTTTATAATTGGTGCAAATATCACATTAAACAGTATTCCAAGGCTTGTAGAAACAGCAACTCTTACCTTTGTGTTCTTTATCTTTAGCATTTTGAATGCTGTTCCTGCGATTAAGGCTATAAAGAATTTTAAGAAAATAGTCGATGGTGCAGAACTAACCCATCCGTTAAGTAGGTCAAATAGTCCCATTCCAACCGACGCGCTAATACCGCCCATCACTGGTCCAATAACTATTGCGCCTAGTAGACAGAATACATTTCCTAGATGAATCATAGTTTTTGATGCACCAGCTATAGGTATAGTTATATGTATCATGGTTCCAACATATGCAAGCGCTGCAAAGAGCGCCATTTTTGATAGATCTCTTACACTTATTTTCATTTGAACTCCTTATAAATATTTACTTATCGGTATCCCATTATAAATATCTATTTCCTCTTTTGCTATCTTTAGTATCTTAGATATTTTATCAGATGCGTGTTTTGATGACAAGCAAATATTGTTGTTAAATATATACTCAGATAGCATTAGTCCTACGAATAAGTCTCCTGTTCCTGGGAAGGTTCCCTCTACATTCTCATAAGTTATTACATCTTCAACACTTTGTTTTTTATCATAGACAAATATTTTCTTTCCTTCAATTGATGTTATAACAATGGAATTAAACTTGCTTTTTAGTTTTTCTTTTATTACATCTATATCACTATTAAAATCATCACATAAGAATCTAGCTTCAGTAATATTTGGTACAATGATGTCGCTGCTTTTGCAGAGTTTTTTTATGTAACTTAGATTTGTATCATTTAATGATTTATACATTTTTCCATTATCAGCCATTGTAGGGTCAACTAAAACTGTAGCGCCATCCTGAATGGCGATAAAATCAATTATTTTAGAAGCCTGTTTTTCGTTATATACAAATCCAATTATTATATAATCAAATATTACATTGTTAGAGTATATATCTAGACATTTGATTAAGTAATCAGTTGTATCATTGATTACAACAGATGGCTTATTAAATGTAGAAGAAATAAGGCATGTGGGTACTGCGTAAACATTTAAACCTTTTTTTTCTAAACATGGTTTTATTGAGTTTGTAGCAACCTGACCGTGTGAACAACTGTCATTTAGTATAAGTATATTCATTACTCCTCCTTAAACTATTGTGCACTATTATAGATGTTTTTTCAAGTCAGATTTAACAAAAAAAAGAAATGTGTTATAATACTTTTATCATTGAAAATAGGAGTTGATATGAATAATAAATTGAAGCTTGTTGAAAAACTATCAAATGCACTTGGTGCACCTGGATATGAGTATGAGGTAGTAGAAGCGATATATGATGATCTTAAAGATTTTGGCGAAGTAGAAATAGATGCTATAAACAATTTAATAGTTAGAAGAAAAGTAAATGATGGTATTACTTTCCTTTTTGATGCTCACCTTGATGAGGTGGCATTTATCGTAAAGAATATATATGATAATGGTACTCTTGAAATAATGCCTATATCGTCTTGGATTGAAACAAATGTACCTGCTCACAGATGGAGAGTAAGAAACAATAAGGGTGAGTATATTACTGGAATTACTGCTAGTAAACCACCACATTTTATGACTGAAGCAGATAGAAAAAAAGGTGTTACACTTGAGACGATAGCACTTGATGTTGGAGCTTGTTCAAAAGAAGAAGTTATTAATGATTTTGGTATCATTATTGGTGAACCAGTGGTTCCAGACGTAAAGTTTGATTATGATGAGAAACACGACCTTATGCATGGTAAAGCTTTTGACTGTAGAGTAGGATGTGCAAGTCTTGTTTTAACAGCGAAGGAGATTGTTAAGCGTAATATTGATGTAAATGTAAATTGTGTGCTATCAGCGCAGGAAGAAATTGGTGGAAGAGGCGCAGAGGTTGCTGCTCAGACAGTTGATGCGGACTTTGCAATTGTATTTGAAGGTACTCCAGCTGATGATACTTTTACAGATCATCCAAGAACCTCAATAGGAAAAGGTCCTATGCTTAGACATATTGATGTTGGAATGATAAGTCATCCTGGTCTACAACATTTTGCGCTAAGTATTGCTAAGAAGTATGGAATTAAAGTTCAGGACGCTGTTAGAAGCGGTGGAGGTACTAATGGAAGATTCTATCATAAGAGTAAAAAAGCAACTCCAACGATAGTTATTGCAGTGCCAGTTAGATACATTCATACTCATCATGGCATAGCTAAGTCAGCAGATATAGATGAAGCAGTTGAACTTGCTGTAAAAATAATAGAAGATTTTGATAAGGAAGCAGTGCTTAATTATGGATTTAAAAGGAAGCTAAAATAAAAGCTTCCTTTTATTGCTAATTTGAGTAGTTAGTACTATAATTGTAATAGATGGGAGGAAAGATGGAAGCTAGTAATATTGATAGAGAAAAAGCGGTTGAATTGCTACATAAATATGTAAAGACAGAACATATTATTCCACATTCTTATGCAGTAGAAGCTGTTATGCGTAAACTTGCAGAGAGGGTTGCGCCTGATAGAGTAGATGAATGGGGGATTGCAGGATTACTGCATGACTTAGATGAAGATTTAGTGCCTTGGAGAGAAGATATGTCAACTCATGGGCCTAAGACTGTTGAAATGCTTAGAGAAATATCTTTTGGTAATGAAGATATGTATAATGCAATACTTGCACATAACCCAGCAAATGGTTCAAAGAGAACAACAGATTTTGAATGGGCGCTATATGCAGCTGACCCAATAACAGGCTTTATAAGAGCTATTGCTATGGTTTACCCAGATAAGAAGATAAAAAGTGTAAAGGTAAAATCTATAACTAAGAGAATGAAAGAAACTAGATTTGCTGCTGGAGCATCTAGGGTTGCGATGAATTCAATAACAAAGATAGGAATAGATTTTCCTGAATTTGCTAAACTTGCGCTTGAAGCAATGCAAGAAATTGATGATGTGTTAGGACTATAGATATATGAGAACTAAAAAAATAAATTTAGCGAATCTGCCTACACCAATAGAAAAACTTAATTATGATTACAATGTATATGTCAAAAGAGATGATATGACTGGTGTTGAGATTTCAGGGAACAAAGTAAGAAAACTCGAGTACCTAGTATATGATGCGATTAATAAAAACGCTGAAGTTCTTATTACTTGCGGTGGAATACAATCCAATCATGCTAGAGCTACTGCAGTTGCTGCAGTAAAAAAAGGACTTAAATCGCATTTGTTTTTAGCTTGTGACGATGATGTTATAACTCAGGGTAATGTTCTGCTAGATGAGATATATGGAGCTAAAATAACAATTCTAACTCACACTGAATTTGAAAATATTAATGACATTATGGAAAAGGAGAGAATTGAGTATGAAAAGCAGGGAGTTAAAGCTTATGTAATTCCTCTTGGCGCATCAAATGGACTTGGAAACTTAGGATATATAGGTGCTTTTGATGAGATACTCGAGTATGAAAGAGAAAATGGTATTAAATTTGATACAATAGTATGCACTGTTGGTTCTGGTGGAACGTATGCTGGGCTTTGGTTGGGTAACCATTTGACTAACTCTGAAAAGAATATAGTAGGCATTAATGTTTCTCAGAGTGCTGAGTATTTTAAGGAAGTTATATCTGATATAGCAAATGATACTCTAAAAATACTAGGAGAGAAGTATTCAGTAAAAAAGGAAGAAATAAATATAATTGATGGATTTGTAGGCAGAGGATATGCATTATCTAAGCCAGATGAATTAGAATTTATAAAGAAAACCATTATAAAAACTGGTATAGTATTTGATCCGGTATATACTGGAAAGGCATTTAGAGGAATGATAAAGACTTTAGATAGTAGTCCAGACCTTTTGATTGATAACAAAGAAAGTAACGTGCTTTTTGTTCACACGGGTGGTCTTTTTGCAGTGTTTGCTAGAACAGAAGATTTCAAATAAAATAAATGATAGGCTAAAAACCTATCATTTTTTTATAAAAACTATAATCTCTTCGCTCTTTCTAAACTGGTAACAATTAGTAACCACAAGAAGGCTGTAGAGCCAATAAGTATAAGTCCAACAAAATCAGGGTCTGGGAAGATAAAAAACACCGAACTTGCGATAGTAAGTAGTAGTAAAATATATGCAAAAAACAGGTTTGGGATTTCATCATCTTCTAGTGAGTGCCTAAGTATTTTTATGTAGATAAATACCAAAGTCTGCATAAGTATGCTCAACATAAGGAATACAAACGGCCCGTCCATTATACCGAATACCTTTAAACCTAAATAACTCTTGTCCATTCGACTAATAATATTTATTCCAAGTAAAAACAAAAGAAACGCAACAATAGAAAGTAATAATGCAATTACTGCGAGCAATTTTATCCAACGAGTTGCTTCATAAGCTTTCGCTATCAAATCATCTCTGTCATTACGGTTTACGGGTTGAAAAAGATCTACTTTTCTCATAGTGCCTCCTTTACTTGTTTTGATAAATCATTTATACCCTAAATGATGTTTATAAACAAAAAAATAATATTTTTGTTTGATTAATTAATTATAATTTAACGGTATTGTAATAATAGGGTCTATAATTTTAAAATTGGGTTTAGAGAAAAACCAATTCATACTAACAAACAGAAAAAAATATTTTTATTATATGTGAAATATAATTGACATTATGGTAACTATATTATATATTTGTTGTGTGAATGAGGAGGAATAATCATATGAATAATTACATTTATTTATTATATCCGTTATTAATAGGGGTAATAGCCTATGGAGTTATCAAATTTGATAGGGCAAGAAAACCAGAACGCTATGAATATGATGAAAGGCAACAAATGGTAAAGTTTAAAGCTCATAAATATAGCAACATTGCTATTTTTTGTTCACTTTTACTATTTAGCTTTACCGAAATACTTTTTGAAAGAAAGGTTTTTGACTTAAGTTTCTTTGCTGTTTTGATAATATCAATAGGAATAACCGTACAAAAGACATATGAGATTATTAACGATTCGTATTTCTCAGTTAAATATATGAAAAAGGGAGTTCTAAGAAATGCCCTTGATCTATTAGCATATATGATACTTCCTATATGCATGCTTTTTACTGATGGTGACAAAATGATTGAGAATGGAGTTATAACGATAAGTGCAAGTTCAGTATTAATGATAGTGAGTATTTTAATAGTAGCTACTGCATATTTAGTTAAATATATGTTAGCAAAGAATGAGTGAGAAAAGTGAAGAATTTAAAAATGAAGGCTGCACGTGCTACAAAAGATATCTCGCAAGAAGCATTAGCAGATATTGTCGGAGTAACTAGGCAGACAATAAGTGCGATTGAAAAAGGAGACTATAACCCAACAATAAATCTATGCAAAGCAATATGCAAAGCGCTTGATAAGACGCTTGATGAATTATTTTGGGACTAATAGTCCTTTTTTATTGACCGTATTGGTCAGTATTGGTATAATATGATTATGAAAGATGTAAAAGTAGATAGAATATTAATGAGCGCCATGAAAGAGTTTAGTAAACATGGCTATAAGAAAACAAGTATTAATTCAATAGTTGAAGATGCGGGTGTATCAAAGGGTCTTCTCTTTTATCATTTTAAGAACAAGAAGAATCTGTATATCCACCTTGTTAAGTATATTACTGAGATATATGCAAAAGAGGTAAGTAGTAGATTTGATCTTACTACAACAGATTTTATTGAAATGGTTAAGCATACCAATAGAGTAAAGATTGAGCTTGAGAGCAAATACCCATATTCATTAGATTTTTATTCATCTGTTTTAAATGAGGAAGTTAGATTTAAAGAGCTAGATGATTTTATGAAAGAGAGTATGAACTTTAGCAATTATGAATTGTATAATCATGTAGTTAATAATACAGATCAAAGTGTCTTCAAAGAGGGGATTGATATTCTAACAGCACTTAAAGTATCAACTTGGGTCGCTGAAGGGTATGTAGCAGAAGGAAAGTTTAAAGACATTAGTAGCATAAATGAGCACTTGGATGAGTTTGAGAATTTGTTAAGGACTTTATTATACAAGTAATGGTTCTTAAATATATGTGTTTTTTCTATTGAGCTAAAGGAGTTATTTAATACCTATTATTGTACGAGGAGGCTGTACTATGATTGAGAAAACGTATCGAACGAGGTGTGGTGTAATCCACTACTGGACTAATAGGGTTTCAAAAAGACCAACACCAACGCTAATCTTTTTACCTGGATTAACAGCAGATCATAGATTGTTCGAAAAACAAATTGAATATTTCAAAGAAAAGTATAATGTGCTTGTTTGGGATCCTCCATCACATGCTTCTTCATGGCCATTTGACTTTTCATTTTCGTTGAAAGACAAAGCTATTTGGTTGGATGAAATTTTAATTCAAGAAAACATCAATAATCCTGTAATTATTGGGCAATCTATGGGTGGATATGTGGGTCAAATGTATTCGGAGTTATTTCCAAATAAGTTAAAAGGATTTATTTCAATTGATTCAGCTCCACTTCAACGTCCCTTTACAAGTTCTATGGAACTTTTCTTTTTAAAAAGGACGGAGACAATGTACCGTTACTATCCATGGAAATCCTTATTGAAATCAGGAACGAAAGGGGTTGCAGTTTCTGAATATGGTAGAGAATTAATGAAAAAAATGATGATGGTCTACAATAATCAAAAACAAAGATATGCTAAGATTGCAGGGCATGGATTTAAAATGATTGCAAATGCCATAGAAGCAGATTTACCATACGAAATCAAATGCCCAGCACTACTTATTTGTGGAGAAAAAGATAAGGCAGGCTCAGTCATTAGATATAATAAAGAATGGCACAAAGAATCAGGAATACCTATTGAATGGATTGAAGACGCTGGTCACAATTCTAATACAGATAGACCAGATTTAGTTAATAAGATAATCGATAACTTTGTAGGGAAGCATTATAATATAGACTTCGAAAATTAATAATCAGTAGATGGGAATATAACTAAGAATATACAAATATATGTATTATTATATGAGGAGAAAATATGAAAGCGGTTGAAATTAATAATTTAAAGAAATATTATGGTAAATCTAGGGGTGTTGAAGATGTTAGTTTTTCTATAGACGAAGGGGAAATCTTTGGCTTTATTGGGCCAAATGGTAGTGGTAAGAGCACAACGATAAGGTCAGCTTTATCACTTATTTTTCCAACATCTGGTTCAATTAAAATATTTGGAATGGATTTTAAAAAAGATAGAAGTAAGATTGCTAAAAGAATTGGTTATCTTCCATCTGAAGTGTTTTACTATGACAATATGAAAGTAAAAGATTTACTTGAGTATTCAGCATCATTTTATGATGTTGATTGCAAGGAAAAAAGAGAAGAGTTATGTGAGCTACTCAATTTAGATGTAAATAGGAAGATTGATGATCTCTCGCTTGGAAATAAGAAAAAAGTTGGCATAGTTCAAGGTCTTCAGCACTCACCTGATCTTATAATACTAGACGAGCCAACGAGTGGCCTTGACCCATTAATGCAACAGACTTTTTTTGAGATAATAGAAAAAGAGAATAAGAGAGGTGCTACTGTACTGTTTTCATCTCATATTTTAACCGAAGTTAAAAAACTTAGTGACAGGATAGGAATAATAAAAGATGGAAGAATTGTAGATATAGGAACGCTTGAATCTCTAAAACTTAATGATTATAAGGAAGTTCACATTACTGCTGATGCTAGCATACTCGATCAAGTAAAATCATTTGATTTTACAGAAGAAGTAGTTAGAAGAAATAATAATGCGAAGTTTATATATACTGGGGATATAAATAGGTTTATAAAGTATATGTCTCTTTTAGAAGTTGAGGATATTACTATAAGCCAGCCTTCAATAGAAGACCTATTTATGAAGTATTTTAAGGAGAAATAGTATGAATATTATTAAGATGGAGTTAAGACTTGGAAGAAGAGGCTTTATCATATGGACTATTTCTTTAGCACTATTATTGGTTTTAACGGCAGTCTTTTTTACAGGTTTTAAGGATTCAATGGAAGTTATTGAAAACCTCTTAAAAGCATTTCCGAAAAGTGTGATAGATAGTTTTGGTTTAGATATTAATATTTTCTCAAGCTTTCCAGCATATCTTTCATACATAATGATGTATGTGCTTATCGCAGCATCTATATATTCCATGCAAAAGGGATTATATATAACAAGTAATGAGAAGACTATTGGAATGAGTGATTTTCTTCTTACAAAGCCAGCAAGTAGAACGAAAGTTGTTGTATGTAAGTACATAGAAGCGATAATTCGAATAGTATTATTAAACCTTGTTCTATTTGCACTATCTATAGGGCTTAACATGATTTATGATGGATCGAATAACGAAAGTATAATGAATATATTCGTTGCTGCATTACTTATAGAATGTTTTTTTATAGCACTTGGAGCATTTATATCAAGTCTTATGAAACAGAATAAAAGTGTATTACCAATAGCTATGGCAACGGCTTTTATCATGTTTTTTATAACTATGATTGAGAGAGTATTTAAAGATGATAAGTTAAAGTATTTAAGTCCCTTCTCTCATATGGACATATCAAAAATAGTTGTAACGGGTAAATTTGATAGTACACTTGTTATTGTTAATGTAGTTTTAACTATCGTCCTTTTTACACTATCTTTGATTATTTATAACAGAGAAAACTTTAGAAAGTAGGTTTATTATGAATGTATTTAAAAGAGAATTAAAATTTAAATTTAAATCTACTATTCTTTGGATTATAGGTGTTGTAGTAGTTATCGCACTTAGTTTTTCTAAATTTTCAATGGTAGATGAGAGTTCACTCGGTGCGATGAATGCACTTGTTAATACAATGCCACAAATAATGAAGTCATTTTATGGTATGAGTGATATTGATATTTCAAGTTTAGCGGGATATGCAGGTGTAATAGTCAACTTTGCGCTTATAATGATTTCGCTTCATGGACTTTTCCTTGGTATGTCTCATATAGGTGTTGAGAAGAAGAATAAGACTATGGACTTTATATTTGTAAAACCTATATCTAAAAAGAAGGTATTGTTAAATAAGATTATTGCAGGTCTCTTTATTATAATTGTGTTTAACACTTTAATATCAGTAGGCACTGTACTATCTATTAAAACACTTGGAAGTGTTAGCAATCACTTTATTAAAAGAATGACAATTAGTTTTTTCCTAACTGATATATTTTTCTATGCTTTAGGTGTTTTTATATCTGTTATGTCAAATAAGAAAAAGTTTGGTGGAGTTGGAGTAGCTATGTTTTTTATATTCTACTTAATAGCGGTATTATCAAGACTTAGTGATAGTACAAAATCGCTTGGAAAATTTACTCCACTGGAGATACTCTCGGGGGCTAAAGTTATAAAAGGATTTGACATGTTTATGATTGCGATAATGGTTTCGGTTTCAATGGCACTGCTATTTATATCATTTAGGAAGGTTGATAGGAAAGAGGTGTAGGTTTTAAATGAATGAAATAAATGTTTCTTATCACAAGACAAAAATAGGTGAGCTTATAATTGGTTCATTTGAAGGTAAAATATGTATTGTAGATTTTAGATACAGAAAAATGAGAAGTAGAGTTGATAATAGAATAAAAAATGGACTCAATGCAGAGTTTATTCCAAAAGAAGATGTAGTCATTAAAGAAGCGAAAGCTCAGATAGATGAGTATTTAAATGGGAATAGAAAAGAATTTGATCTTCCACTCATAACTGTTGGGACTGACTTTCAAAAGAAGGTGTGGAGTGAGCTTATTAAAGTTAAGTATGCTACTACAGCGTCATATCTTGATATAGCAAAGAGAATAGATAATCCAAAAGCTGTTCGCGCAGTCGCGTCAGCTAATGGTGCTAACGCAGTGGCTTTAATAATACCATGTCACAGGATAATTGAAACAGGTGGCGGAACTCGCTGTTGGAATGTAGGAGATAACAATTAATAAAGAATAGGAATACACCAAACCCTTATAAATACTATTGTTAAGCACGAACACTATCGATGAT